>Ga0222679_1000741_pt1 | contig 10715 bp, 15 predicted proteins | sample AntAcemetagen939_FD_179843 | JGI IMG/M metagenome (GOLD analysis project Ga0222679, IMG submission 179843) | Saline water microbial communities from Ace Lake, Antarctica - #939 | ecosystem: Environmental > Aquatic > Non-marine Saline and Alkaline > Saline | place: Antarctica: Ace Lake...
CCTGTAGGAACTCCTGAGACTATAAGTTTACTTCCACTCATCCAGTAGTTGATAGTAGCCTGTAGTTCTAGCCATGTACCCCAAGGGTAATATCCAGAGTTTTTAGTTAGTACACCATTTACAAAGAAATTATGATTACCTTCTACTGTTATATTATAAAGATATTTAGCTCTGGTATTTACTTCCCTAATTCCAGTTATAGTACTCTTTTCCAAGGTGTTGTTATCTTCTGCTTTTTTAACAGTATCTATAGTTGGAAACGAGTTATTATACTTTCCCTCTCCAATTTTATACAGCATACACTCTGGAATATACTCTTTAATTATATTTCTAAAATCACTTAAGGACTTATGTTTTATTCGTATAAAATAGAGTTCTTTGCTTTTATCTTTTAGAACTTTAGAAGCTATATCCCACTTTTCTTTAAAATATTCTACAATAATTTCATTTTCTTTTTTAGAGAAAGAGTGTGTTGAAAGACTACCACTTTCTGAACCATCATCCATCCACCACACTGCTAGTCCTAAAGGAGATAATCTATCTAAATATTCTCTAGTAACAGTTTTTTTATTCTTAGGATATAACTCATTAGCCATTTCCAGAATCTGTGGGTGTCCTAATGTTCCAAAACTGTAGCTTAGTTTTCCCCATCCACCGTTTTTACTGATTCTTGGGTCAGTTCTAACTAATCTTTTTAGTTTGGATATTAACCAATCCACATATTCTTTTTGTTTTAAACTGTGGTTTGTTCTATATCTCGCTCTACTTTGGTCAAATTCTGCTGAACCATCCCCTAAAAAAGAACCTAAGATTATTTGATACTCTTCCTCTGATAAGTCTACTTCATCAAAAACATCACTAACATTTAGTCCAAGAGAGCATATTTTTCTAAAAATAGATTTAGTACTTCTATTTAAGATTTGAGCAATATCTTTTACTTTAATAGATTTTTGAATTTGTGTTTTTACATACTTTAATTCTTTCTCTGTCCAGTACTTTCGTTTAGTGTTTTCGTACAAATAAATATTATCACCTACTACTAATTCATTTGCTTTGAGATATCCACTATCTGTATAAATTCTATGGTTTTCACCTACTCTAATATGTGTGTTGTTATATTGAATTTCCAATACTTTTTGTTTTCTTTCTATCTTTCTTATAGAAGAAATTCTATCTTCTATAATATTTTTTCCGTCCCAAGATAGTATAACTTCTCCAATTTTTAAGTCTGAAATAGGCTTATTAGTATTTTTACCTGCTACCTTTTGTGTTCCTACTAAACATTCATCTACAATAAAGAAGGGAGTGTGAAGACCAATAACATTTTCCCCTTTTCCAGATTGTCCAGCGATTCTACACATAAGGGTAGCATGTGCTTTTGTTTCTATTCTATGTTCAGAGTTATTAATTCCACTTCTATAGTTTACAAAGTTTTTTAGAAGACTATTTGTTCTAAAAAACATCTTCAACATTTCCCAAACAGGGTCAAGTTGTGCTTTGTTTGGTACAGAGTAAATAATATACTCTCCAGGATATAAGTTATTAAACAATATCCAAATAATCATATGCACAATAGCAAATGTTTTACCTACAGCACGAGCAGCTCTCATTGAAATATATGGATTAGTATCTACCAAGATTTCTTTCTGGTAAATTGTAAACTCCATGTTTTGTTCTATTTCAGCAACTTCTTCTCGTAAATCCTCTTCGTTTGAATCTATTTCATGTAAAAATTCCCCAAATAATACAGGATTTTTAAAGATTCTAATAAGTTGTTGCTCTTTTTCAGAAAGTCTTTCTACTACAGCCATATACTAGAGTCCCTCTGGAAACTTATCTTTATATTCTTCTTGTAATTTTTTCAATTCCGTAGAAGTTAGCTCCAGCCTTCCAGTACACTTTACTGCCTCATCTTCATCCTTTTGTTCTACCATTCTTCCGCATTCAAGAATAACTTTATTATTTTCATCAGGATATAAGAACCATCCATCGAATAGCATCATTCCACACTTTGGACAAATTGCTCTAAAGACTTTATTCTTGTAAAATCTGTTAGCCTTTTCCTGTATGTCTTTAATATATGCTTCAATAGAGTCTTCTTTTTCTTCCTTTCGATTTTTTCTGGTGATTCTTAAGTCTTCTTGTAGACTTGAAATATCTTTTCGCAAATTTGTAATAAATTTATTTAGATTACCAATTATTCTAATATTATCTGTAGAAATTCCATCTGTTTGAAGGTCATAAAGAACATCTTCATAGTCGTTTAACGTCAACAAGGCACGTATAAGTGCCCTAAGAACTTGTGTATCATTAAATTTCATATCATCTAGAGCATAGTCTTCTCTGAACTTTTCAGTCATGTCCAGTATCCTATCCTCTAATTCCTGTTTGGGTTTGAAAGTTGTTAGAATTCTTGATTGTCGTTCTTCCCAAATCTCTTCAAATTCCTCGTCTGAAAGACCTTTGTACTGATTTAGGTTTCTTAAACTTTCTTTGGATTTCGCTTTCTTTGCCAAACTCCCCTCCTATAGTGAACATTTAGACCACCCACAGGAGTAACAGGTTATACATCTACCATTAACAATTAGGTTTTCTGTATCTCCACACTCTGGACAACCTGTTTTTAAACTTGGATTTCCACCCTGTAGTTTTATTCTTCTAAATTCTGACTTGCTTTTTACAATTATCTGTTTTTCTTCTTTTTTTACTTTTTCAGATTTTTCAATGTTCCTAATCATATTGTATCATACTCCAGTGAATCTTGACAGATTCTACCACAATTTCTGATGTTTTTAGCCCTAAAACCTTTTCTAATAGCTTTTCTTCAGGGGATAGCTCTATTTTGTTTTCTTCTATTTTTTCTCTTTTTCTTTCATAAATTGTAGCTGCAAGAAGACTATTCTTTTTATTTAGCTTTGGGGTTTTTAGGCTTTTCCATTGATTATTTAAAATAATATCTCTGATATGTCCACAGTATATATTATACTCTTTAGATAATTCCATGTATGTTATATCACCATCAGAAAACTTAGTTCTTATTTCTATTACCTGCTCTTCTGTAAGTTTTCGTTGATGAGTAGAGCCTACTAAAGCTCTTCCAGCAAATTTTGCAATATTATATTCTGGAACTAAAAGGTCAATATAGTGTTGCTCATAGTATAAAAGTTCAAATTCCTGACAAAGTAAGAGTATTTTAAATATAAAACAGGATTCTCCATACTTATTCCAAGAATTTTGAAGATGTGGGTTGGTGTGGGTTTCTGTTCTTAGTTGATACCTATGTCCTGCCCATCTTTTAGAGACATTACTAGAGGAGCCAATGTAGAATTTGTCATTTTTAGTGTTCTGAATTTTATATATACCTATTTTCGCCACGTTTTTTCATTTTCAGTCAGAAATTCTAGTAAGTTTCCCTTTACTTTCTTAAAGCAAGAATCGTGGAACCATAGGTTTATATAGGGTCTGTCTAAACCTATCATTTTCCACTTTTTAAATTTTACCTTTCTTTTAGGTTTGTTTACTTTACAGTAGATACATTCTTTTGGACTTCTTTTTCTTTTCTTTGTCAACGAGTCTTCCCTGCATTCTTTTTCATAATCTTCTTCATTCTTCCAATAAGCTCTATTGGAGGATTTTGTTGGTCATAAATATATCTTATGAGTTGCATCATCTCTTCTGGTGTCATAGGAACATAGATTAGATTATGTTTAGCAACACACTCATCTGCTTCTCTCTCAAATTTATATTTTTCACCACAAAAGAAACATTTAAACTTATTTTCATCTACTTTGATAGCCATTTAATATCCAATCTCCCCTTTGAAGTAGAGTTTATTTCCATTAGCTTCCCAACCAGAATCAACATACCCTTCTTCAGTATTTTCAACGACAAGAGATTCCATGTAGTGCTGTATTTGCTGTGCAAAGCTCTCAGCATGTGTCTTTTCCCATTGACTATTTTCTTCAATTAAGATAGACATCTTTTCGTTTACCTTATTTGCTGTTTCCTTTTTCATTTTTCCTCCTATTGATTAGCCTTAAAGAAAGCCTGTGCAAATCCTGGCGGTGTAGCACTCCTTAGTTTCCACCTATCCTCTGATGGTGGTAGCAGGTGCATCTTGCTTCCTTCTGTTGGTTCAACTGGATTCTTTTCAGGGTGATTGAAGTTTCCCCAAAGGCAAGTTTTCTTAGTGTAAGGGTCGCCGTAGTCACAAGGATTGAAATACATCTCCGGCTTTCCTAAATAATGTACGAGCCTACCGACTGGATTTTCTAACGCCCAGAATACAGGCTTGTATATTACCACAGCTCTAAGACAGGCATCCACTATTGACAGGCTTTCGAGTAAGGCTTCCTCACCCTTCTCTTTCCACCACCTTGCGCCCGAACCAGCAAGATGAGTGCAGGGCGGTGCAGCTAGAATACCATGAACTTTTATATCCATGTGCTTATACAGCCTTACATCAAAGCTATCAAGAGTATCAACCTTCATTACAAAATATCCGGCATCCTTGTAAGGCTTACTCCAAGCTCCTGTACCTCCACATAAGTCAAGTATTGTTTTCATTATATCATCCATCAGTTTCTCCAATTTCACATTCGGAACAATACAAATAGTATTCATCCCCTAAAAGTCTTCTTACTAGTTCTCCCCCACAGCTTCCACATCTAGGAACATAGTCGTTTTCCTTGTTCAGAAAAGAAACGAAATCTTCCGCCATTCTTCCAACTATACGTCTTAGAGAGATGTTTTGAGCTTGTGTTGATAGCTCATCCATTCTCACATGCTTAGTATTATTTAAATCTTCTCTTCCATTCCTCTTTAAAGTTAGTTCCAAAGTCCAAGTATCCATAAATTCCTCCTTGACAAACTGTTAGTTTTGTGGTATAATCTGTATTGAAGGTTAAGAAAAATTGCCTTCTTTTACCACTGAATATATTATACCATACTTTGAAGGATTTGTCAAGGAGGAATTTATGAGTAAACCAAAATTAACTCCAGAAGAAGTTAATTGGATAGTAAAACAAGCAAATAAGCATTCAGATTTTCAAGGTGTATACTCTTGGGAATGGCTACATGAATGTGAAACTAAAGCAAACACAAAACCTTTTCTTTTTGTTAATATTGGAAATGGGTATGAGTTAAAGTATGATGGATATCGTAAAGCTTACAATTGGACTTTATTAAGAGAAAACGGTGGTAGAATTTTTGATGGTACTTTTATAGATATACTTGATTATTTGAATGAGGATAAAAAATATGTATAAAAGAGTTACCCCCCACATGTATGGGTAACATTTTAAAAGTCGGCATATGCAGGGCTTGACAAGCATATATTTTTATGGTATAATCATATAGATACATGTATATAGGGGTTAGTTAATGTATATTAAGTTAATAGACTATTAATAGACTAGTTATAACCAGATTCTAGAACCAGTATATACATTAAACTATAATTAAATATAGAACAATGAATAACTCTAAAAAATAAGGATGTCACATATGGAAAGTTTATTCGTGATGGTGGAGACTGCTGAAGAAGTAATACAAATCCAAAACGATTTAGCAGAAACAGAAACAATAGCCTATGATATAGAGACTACTGGTTTTGATTTCAAAGATGATAAAATCCTGTTAATTCAATTTAGAATTAACGGGACTACTTATTTAATTGACACAAGAGTACTTAAAGATAGAGTAGTTAGATATATTTTAGAGCTTATTCAAATTTCAGGTAAGCCTATTTTAGCTCATAATGCTAAGTTTGATATCAAGTTTACTTTTGAGAAATATGGGATAATGTTAAAGAATATTCACTGTACCATGATTTCTGAATATTTAATTACAGAAGCTAGAGAAAAGTATGCTAGCTATCAAGAACTTTGTTTTAAGTATCTTGGAGAACTAATAGAAAAAGATACTGTAATGAAATTTGTAGATATTGGTGAAACAGAAGGTGAGTTAACTCAGGACATGTTAATCTATGGTGCTACAGATGTTTTGTGGTTGGACGAAATAAGAACACTGCAATTAGAACTTTTGAAAGAAAGAAAAATGAATAAAGTTTATAATTTAGAAATGCAGTTGGTTCCTGTAGTAACTGCTGTAGAATGCAACGGAGTTTTGATTGACTATGCTGGATGGATGAAATTGTATGAATATGCGTTAGAACAGTCTGATATCTTGAAGGCTGATATTATTAATGCGGTATGGAGATTTTGCATGGAGCAAATTATTCCAGCTCAGCCTTTTGTAGATATAAGGGATTTCTTTTCTTTTATGGATATACCCTTTAAAAAGACTAAAAAAGAGGGAAAACGCTTAGAAATAATTACTTTTGACACCCCTGAAAATCTTATAATAATAGAGACAGAATTCAAGGAGAAGTTAAATCTTGCCTCTCCAAAGCAAGTAAAGAAATTTTTACAGCTTATGGGTTCAGGAGTAGATTCTACTGCGGAGAAAGTCTTGAAATCTCTAGCCAAAAGACTACCAGTAGCAAGTTTACTGTTAGATTTTAGAAAGAACTTTAAGAGAGTTACTACTTATGGGCTGGAATTTCTTGAACATGTACGTCCAGATGGAAGAATATATGCTAGATTTAATCAGATAGGGACTGCTACTGGAAGGTTTTCTTGTGTACCAACAGAAACATCCAAAGCACTAACTAAACAGGGATGGAAGTTTAGGGATGAGCTTGAGATAGGACAACAAATTCTTGGGTTTGATATTCAAAAAGAAGAGTATGTTTGGACTACTATTTTAAATTTCCATGGTGATAATTTTGATTTTGTTGGAAGAATAAAAACAAATTATGGACATGATAAGAAATACTATAAAGGTCCATATTGTACAGGAAATCACAGATGGGTTGTAAAAAGCAAATCTCAGGATATTATAGGATTTACTAAAGCTTCTACTTCTAATAGAAATTTTAGAATTCTTTTATCAAATAATAAGAATTTTCCTGAACCCGTACGTTCTTTACTTTCACCAAAAGAATCCTTTCTTTGGGGATGGTATTTGACTGATGGATATTCTGGAATAACTTCTAGTGGTAAAAGGTATTTGGAAATTCAGGTAGTTAAAAAAAGAAGTATTAAACAGATTGAAAATTTTGCTAAAGAATTAAATATAGAGTATACAGAGTCTTTTTATGATTATGGTAATATTAAGAAAAAGAGATTTTATTTTAGTGTAGAGGTTTTTGATGAAATTTATAAGAAAGTTACATCTGTTTCTCCTTCGGAATTAGTTATAAATTTATCTACAGAGAGTAGAGAAACTATGTTAATTGCTATGCTAGAGGGTGATGGCTCTAAAAGAAAAGGTAAAGAGAGATATGATAGATTTGCTTCTTTAGAAGAAAATAAAGATACAGCAGAGTTTTTTGAGATTTTAGCAGATTCTTTAGGATATAGTTATTCAGCAAAAAAGAAAATACTCTCTTCTGGAAAAATATTTATAGAATATAGCATATTTAATTCTACAGAAAGATATGCGGATAAGAACTATTCTTGGAAACCAGAATATGAAACTGAAGTATGGTGTCCAGAAACTTCTTGTGGAACTTGGGTTATGAAACAAGGAAATGAAAGCTATATTACTGGAAACAGTAGACAACCAAATTTGCAGAATATTATTGCAGGAAGTGATTACAGAATGTGCTTTATTGCACCAGAAGGAAAGAAGATTATTACTGCTGACTATTCTCAACAGGAGTTTAGACTTGCAGGAGAACTTTCAGGAGAGCCAGCAATTATTGAGGCTTATCAGAAAGGTTTGGATATGCATACAGCTACAGCTTCCATGCTTTTCCATATCCCTCTTGAAGAAGTAACACCAGAACAAAGAAAGAAAGGTAAAACAGTTAACTTTGCTGTACTTTATGGAACATCCTCATTCGGACTTGCTAGAACAATGAGCATTACTGGGGAAGAAGCAGAGAAACTTTTAGCAGACTTTATAGAAGGGTTTCCAAAACTCTCAGCATTTCAAAAGAATGTTCAAGAGTTGGTATGGAAAATTAGATACTCTACTACACCTCTTGGTAGACGTAGAGGTTTTAGAAAAAACATTATAGAGACTGGTACTGAGTTTTATAAAGTTAGAGGAAAAATAAATAGGGAAGGATTCAACCATGTTGTGCAGGGTGGTTCTGCTGATATGATAAAATTTGCTTTACTCATGATGCAAAACGACAATCCTTTTGGTGATAAGTTCAAAATTATTATGACAGTTCACGATGAAATCGTAGCAGAAGTAGATGATGATATCGCAGAAGAATCAGAAAATTACATGAGAGATGTGATGGTAAAAGCTGGGGAAATCTTTATGACGAAGATACCCACCCTTGTAGGCGTAAAAACATTACCTTATTGGAGTAAATAATGTCAAGATGTAAAGGAAAAACTAAGGCAGGGAAAAGGTGTAAGATAGAGATAGATATCTCACCTGAAGGATACTGTAAGTATCACCACTGGCAAGCAACAGATGAGGATTCCAAGAATAAACACATGAAGTATATGAAATCTGATGTATGGAAGGTGAAACGTGCAATAGTTTTGGGTGTTCTTGGAGAGACTTGTAAACTGTGTGGAAGATATGGAAACCACATTCACCACAATACCTACGATAGGCTTTATCATGAAGACCTATTAAAAGATTTAACAGTGTTGTGTAGCGGTTGCCATAGAAAATACCACAAGGTGAGGAAAAAGTAATGAACAAAGACAAGATACTTACTGAGATATACGGGGATGAGGAAGTAATAACTATTGGACGAAATCTGATGGAGCTAATCCTCACCGCCCATGACCAGGGAAGACCAAGGGGAAAACCATCTAGTATGCCTGATGTGGTCATGGTAGAGATAAATGACACCGTCCACGAGCAGGAAGATGAGTGCTATTGTACGAATGATACTATATGTGAATTCTGCATGATTGATGAATATGAACAGGAAGACAAACGTGTAGAATTCGAACAGTATCTCTCAGAGTGGAATGGTGATGAACCTGATGAACGGGAACACATGACATTTGCAGATTGGTTGGAGGATAAATGAATACAGCAAAAGTAATAACATGGATTATAGTAGTTATGTTTCTATTCAATGTTGCTCAGTGTGCACTTTTGGGTTCAATGCAGTTAGAGATATTTAAACTACAAGATGAGATTGACAGAGAAACAATAATTTACAGCGGAGAATAATATGACATGTATTATCGGATTGGAAACGGAAGATGGTGTTAGGTGGGGTGATACTTGGCTTAATCGTTCACCACAAGGTCAGGAAGCACGGCTATCTGGTGATGTAAGAGATTATTATGATAAGTTTTTTTACGGTGACGAACCTATGCCATATCTGAAAGTAATTGGAAATGCATTTATCTGTTGGATTAGAGAGCAACATCCAGAATTGTGGGAAGAGGATTAAATGGAAGAAAATTACTATGTCAAAATATTACATCATGGAAATGATGTTTGGGTAAGGGCTGACCTAATGGGTAAACACAAAGATTATTGTCTTTGTTACCAATGTGAAAAATTTAAGCCTGATGTAAGATGGAAAAATTGTGTGATTGCTAATGAGGTTTATGCAATAGACTGTAGATTTGGACTGGTGACTCCTGTTTGGGAATGTCCAGAATTTGAAGAAAGGGAAGAGTGATTGAATGGAATATAAGAATATAGCAGAATTTATAAGTGATATTAGAGCTGACCATGATGAGTATCTTATAGTAGATGAAAATTCTAAAAGACAGCTTGATGTAATTAGTACTGGAAGTACCTCTCTGGACATCTCTCTCGGTGTAGGGGGATTACCTAAAGGTAAAATTACTGAACTTTATGGACCAGAATCTACAGGTAAAAGTACTCTTGGAACTTGTATTGCTAAAGAGACTATAAAACTTGGGGAGAAAGTTCTGTACATAGATGTGGAAAACATGCTTGATTTAGATTATACAATAGAACTTCTTGATGGACTTTATTCACCACAGAACATGGTTATCACTCAACCAGAAGTTGGGGAAGATGCTATGGAGATTTGTGAAAGAGGAATTAGAAGTGGAATGTTCAGTCTTATAGTTGTAGACTCAATTGCTGCATTATCTTCTCGTAGAGAGAGGGTGAAAGATTTGGAAGATGCTACAATGGCAGAAGTTCCTAGACTTCTTTCTAAATTCTTTAGAAGAAATGCACCATATATTAGACGAAACAATGTAGCATTATTATTAATCAATCAAGTTAGGGATAAGATTGGTGGTTATTCTAGAGGATATGGAACTCCAGGTGGATGGGCTTTGAAACATTACACAAGTGTTAGGATTCAACTTGGTGCTCCACAACCAATCACACAAGGTAAAGAGCAAATTGGTATTCTTACAAACTTTACTATTAAGAAAAACAAAGTTGCACCACCTTACCGCTCTTCTACAATTCCTTTTATTTTTGGAAAGGGTGTAGATACTGCAAGGGATACAGTTGAGTTCGCTAAACTTATTGGTGTAGTTAAAACTAGAGGTGCATATTACTATTATCAAGATGACAGACTTGGACATGGACTAAATAATACGCTGGACGAATTAGAGAAAAATCCAGAAGTCCTTGACAAAATCAGAGAAATGTGTTATAATGTCATAGTCAATAAAACGGAAATGGTTACTATTGAGGATGATGAAGATATTGTGGAAGCATTATTAGATTAG
>Ga0222679_1000745_pt1 | contig 10696 bp, 9 predicted proteins | sample AntAcemetagen939_FD_179843 | JGI IMG/M metagenome (GOLD analysis project Ga0222679, IMG submission 179843) | Saline water microbial communities from Ace Lake, Antarctica - #939 | ecosystem: Environmental > Aquatic > Non-marine Saline and Alkaline > Saline | place: Antarctica: Ace Lake | collected...
GATCTGAAAGACTTTTGTCGTCAAAGGTCTTGGTGTCGCAAGTGGAATAATGCCATAAATAACAGGTAATAAACCTGATATGACTAAAATAATCCCCATGGTAATCATTTGTTTTGTAATTGCATTTGAATACCTTGATTTCCTGATAATGAAAATATCAATAAATAATCCAATGACAAATCCAATGATAATACCGATGAATATAGAAATGAGCAACATTAAAAGAGGATTTATATCTGGGAATTTAACTAAGAAAAATTTAGTGAAAATCGAGGTTACTGCAAATGCAGAAAAAGTAGCAATTGATCCTTGGGCAAAATTTGTCGTAAAAGATGTTTTAAATATTAATACAATTGCCATCGTAACAAGAGCGAGAAATGCTGCACCAGCCAAACCTTGAAATATAATCGTCAAAAAGAACTGTAATGTCATAATCTACCCCCATCTAATGATGTTTGCTGCCCAAACATATCCGATACCAGCAGCTAACATACATATAACAGTGCCATCTTTGACCTGTCCTGATTTTAAAGCAAGATGTAATGACAATATCTGATCGATTTGTCCAATATGACCATAATCTTCCAAGTAGATTGATTGATGAGGTGCTAATCCAAGCTCCGTAAGCATGAATTCATGTCCTGAGCGTTTGATATGCAAAATATCTAAGTAACCAATATCTTTTCTTTCTAAATGAGATTTTCTCAAAGCTTCATCAATACATTTAAACCAATTTGGCATTGAAACCTCATTTAATCTGTTCTTCATCTTCACAGAATCCATTAATCTTAATGATTTTTTAGCTTCATCAATATTATCTGGCGTAATTGGATTGCATAAGCCCCCAATTGCGACACCAGCAGTTCTAGATAAAGAACCATCACCAATCATATGAGAACCTAATAAAAGATTCTTAGGATAATTTTTCTTTAAAATAATAGCTCCACCACCAGCACCTAAATTAAACATCATCGACATATCTTTATCTTCAAAATCGATAAAGTCACCATTACGATAACCTCCAACAACCATGATGATATTAATTTCATCATCAGCAATTAATATATCTCTTGCAATTTTCATTGCTGATACAGTTGTACAACACCGATTTTGAACATCAATACCCCATGCATTAGTTGCTCCAATTCGATCTTGAATGTATAAAGCAGAAGTCGTTAAAGGATATTCTTTCCATTCTTCAGTAACGCTTAAAATCACTTGAATGTCAAGTGGATTAATACCTGTATTCTTTAAAGCGTCTAACGCTGCTAAAGCACCCATTTCTTGAGTGCCGTCTTGAGGGAGTTTACCAGGTATCGTTTTTTTCTGTATACCTAATTTATCGATAACAGCCTGTTCACTCCATACGCCTTTGGTTAGATCACTAATTTCTCTAGCTGACATTCTTCCTTGTGGTAAATAAATACCAGTTCCAACGATACCAACTTGAACCTGACCCATAGGAATACCTTCTTTCTTGTTATTTATAAACGCATACCACCATTGACGTTAAGTGTTTGTCCAGTAATATAGGATGCATCATCTGATGCCAAGAATAAAGCAACATTTGCAATTTCTTCTGGTTGACCTAAACGTTTAAGCATTGTTAGTTTTGCAAATTCATCAAGAAGATCTTGAGGAATGGTCTTTAAAATATCTGTCATGATATAACCTGGTGCAATCGCATTAACTCTAACATTTGCACCTTTTCTAGCAAATTCTTTTGCCCATGTCATTGTCAATCCAATAACACCAGCTTTTGTTGCAGCATAATTTGCTTGTCCAATGTTTCCGAAAACACCAACAACTGAAGAAATATTAATAATTGACCCGTAACCGTTAACTTCCATTAAAGGTCCAAATAAGCGCGTCATATTAAAGACACCCTTTAAATTGACATCTAAAACAGCATTCCATTGATCATCAGTCATTTTTCTGGTCATTGCATCTCTTGTAATACCAGCGTTATTTACCAAAATATCAACTTTACCAAATTTAGCAATCACTTCGTCATAAAAAGCTTTGATACCTTCAACATCAGTTACATTTAGTTGATAACCAAAAATATTTTTATCGATATATGTGATTTCACTCATATCCGCAGCAATCACCTTGCAACCTTCTTTAGCAAATGCAAGTGCCATTGCTTGACCTAATCCTTTTGCTGCACCAGTAACGACAGCAACTTTATGATCTAATTTACCCATGATAATCTCCTTTTATAATTTCTTTAAGATGACAGCAGTTCCCATGCCACCACCAATACATAAGCTTGCTAAGCCATACTTCACCTTAGGCTGCTTTAACATTTCATGAATTAAAGTAACAATAATTCTATTACCACTTGCTCCAACAGGATGACCCAAAGCAATTGCTCCACCATTAACATTTGTTTTAGCAAGTAATTCTTCTTTTGATACGTGATGTTCTTGAGCGAGTTCCTTAACTACACCAAGTGACTGAGCAGCAAATGCTTCATTAAGTTCAAGCAAATCCATTTCAGATAACTTCATACCAGCTTGAAGTAATGCTTGTCTGATTGCAGGTGTGGGCCCTAACCCCATAATTGATGGATCAACTCCACCTTGACCAACACCTACAATTTCAGCAAGAGGTTGTAAATGATATTTCTTTACAGCATCTTCACTGGCAAGAATGACAAAGCTAGCGCCATCATTAATTCCCGATGAACTTCCAGCAGTAACAGAACCATCTTTTTTGAATGCTGGTCGCAATTGAGATAGTTTTTCTAAACTTGTTGTTCTGTTGATATATTCGTCATTTTCAAATACAATCTCACTTTTACGTGTTTTGATTATGATTGGAATGATTTCATCTTTAAATTTGCCTTCATCTTGAGCTTTCATAGCTTTCAATTGTGAATTCCATGCAAAAGCATCTTGTTCTTCACGAGATAAATTATATTTTTCAACGATGTTTTCAGCAGTAATACCCATATGATAACCTTCAAAAGCATCTGTTAATCCATCATAGAGCATATGATCTCTCATAGGTTGTTCACCCATTTTAAGACCTGTGCGTACTTGACTTGTAATTAAATAAGGTGTACCACTCATCGATTCAGCGCCACCAGCAACTACTAAATTGTGTAAACCTAATGCAATATTGCTATATCCGTTCATTACAGATTTCATACCACTTCCACATACCATATTGACACCATATGCTGGAACAGATGAAGGAATACCTGAATTAATCGAGATTTGTCGAGCTAATCCCTGTTTTAAACCAGCAGGTAAGATATTGCCTACAAGAACTTCATCGATCTTATCTTTTTCAATATTAACCTCAGATAATAACTTTGTTAAAACTTGAGCACCAAACTCTGCTGGATGCACCGATGACAATGAACCCATAAACGATCCAATAGGACTTCTTTTAGCTCCAACTATGTATACTTTTTTCATTCGTTTCTCCTCTGCTTAAAAGCGTTTTCAATTTATCATGAATATAATAAAACATACAATAAAAAACAATAGAATTGGCTTTACTGTAATATTTAACATTTTGTAAGCGATTATATTTAAGTTGAATAAATGTTCATGTTACGTTTTTATAATATCATAGCATTATATATTTGTCAATTAAATATTCACCTTTTATATCTAAATAGATTGGATAGCATAAGAAAAATAAAAAATGAAGTAAATTCATTATTTTGATGATATAAATATAAAAGAATTTTATATAATTTTAATCCATATAAAATTGATTGTCTTTTTTGTAATTCTGTTATACACTATTAATAGGTGATGACATGGACCAAATGAATTATCGTCTACCCAAACGCATAGACGGACAAAAGACCTTTGACCAAATTATTGAAACAGGTAAAAAACTTTTTTCAAAAAATGGATATCAGGCAACTTCAATTAATGAAATCATTCATAAAGCTGGTATTGCTACTGGCACTTTTTATCTATATTTCGATGATAAATTTGCTTTATATTCCTATTTATTAGCTAAATATAGAAAATCAATCAGAAAAGCGATTAGTGAAGGTATCGCTAACGCAACCTCACGTTATGAAAAAGAACGTCTTGGTCTAAGAGCATTCTTGAAGTTTGCATGGCAGGATCCGCTTGCTTATAGAATTATTTGGGAATCGATGTTTGTCGATAAGGAGTTGTTTCAAGAGTATTACGAAACATTCTCTCATGACTATACTAGACAGCTTAATCATGCTGTTAAATCTGGAGAAGTTAGAGATGATGTTGACCTCGAAACATTATCATATGTATTGATGGGTATCTCGAACTTTGTTGGATTACAAGTTCTATTTAGAGAAACGTTAACTGATAAGGATTTAGACCGTATAATAGAGCAAGTGATGAAAATTCTAGATTCTGGAATGTTTAAATAAAGCACAAAAAAAGGCCTCTGGCCTTTTATTTTTTTTTTTTCAATTTTGCAAGTTTAATTCCGAAAATCATGTATAGTGGACAAACTTTCATATAACCTGTAACCAGTGCAATTAATGCTCCAATTAAAAACAATAAACTGACGAAAAATGATAATGAAATAAAGACTATTGCTAGGAATAAGCGGATATATTGATCTACTGTACCTAACATTTTTTTTAATATTCATTCAGATCACTCTTTACTTTAAGTATAGTCTTATTTAAAGAAAAAACTAATGATATGCTAGTAGATTGGAGATACCGTAATTTGTGAACCATCACAAGGAATATCAAGCTTACAATTTAGCTTGTTTTCCACACCTTGACCTAGTTCAAATCTAAAGAAATCAATGACTTTAAGCTGATTTGAATTTAATAGTTCTGCTACTGTAATTTCAGGATTTTTGACATAACTTTGAGAAAGTAATGATATTTCATTAATGTGCTTATTAAATTCTAATTCATTGAAACTTCCAGTATTTTTTTCATACATAAATTTCTCATAATTAAGCGTATCATTATCAATTGATGCAGCATCTAAATATAAAGGTGAATTTGCAGCAACTTGCATTGCCAAACCATCAGCAATCAGCTGATTTTTTTGGCCTAAAATAACTAGCGTAACAACTTTTCCACCCTGATGGATATAAGTTCCAAAGCTTTGTTTAATTCCCTTAACAACGCGATAAAAACGTCTTAGAACAATATTTTCTTTAACAAGCGCACTCGTCTGAAGTAATTTTGTTGAAACAGTATCACTATCTATATTAACCTCGAGCGCTGTCAATGGATTTGTTACTGTAGCTTGTATCAAATGAGTACCTAAAGTGTTGATTAATTTAATGAAATGTTCGTTTTTTGAAACAAAATCTGTTTCAGCATTCACTTCAAATAAGATTGCTTGATTATTATGTGTAACAACACTGCATAATCCTTTAGATGCAACACGAATATTACCATCTAACTTTTCACTATTCATATTTAGAGCTACTAAAGCAATTTCATAGTCACCTTCGGAAGCTTCAAGTGCTTTTTTGCATTCGAGCATACCTGCTCCTGTAGTTTCTCTTAATTTCTTAATTAATTTTATATCCATGATAATCCTCCGATTTCCCTATTCATTATATCAAAGATTTTAGAAATACTTCTAAAAATACATTTACTAAATAAAAAAGGGCATTGCCCTTAATCATTAAATAAAGATAACTGTTCAATGCCATACTTTTTATTGCCAGAAATGATGCGTTGCCATTTAGAACTTCTGCCCTTACCTAAGGGACGAATCTTATCTTCTAATTTTAATCTTTTTAGTGTTCTATCTATCGTAGCATCACTCACATTGGGATGTCTTTTTCGAAGATCTTCTTTTGTAAATATTTCATTAAGTTTCATAATACTATTTTCAATATTATTTGATTTATTCAAATCTTTTTCAAAAACATATTCATGTGCTTTATCATCAATTTCATCATAAGCTTTTAATAAGAGATTAACTAACATTCTTGATATCATATCGGTCTGTGCAAATCCAGATGACCAATAATAATTAGCTGTAACGATTCCACTATGCCAACCTTCCTTTTCCTTAAGGAAGTATTTGAAAAAACTGACATATTTAAATACTGAAAAGTTCTTTGCTAATAAAGCATATAATAAAATTAACGCAACCAATTCATTTTGTTTTGTTAAAATGTTCATATTCAAAAAATCAACGTAAAAATTTGAGATTAGTTGTGCCAACTCATGTTTTTTGCTTTTTAAATTTCTTTCAAAAAGTAAAATAAGTTGTTCTAAATCATCTTTTCTCGAATGTCTTTTAAGTTTCAACATACCTTCTTCTTGCTTTTCATAGGATGCAAATTGAATTAAGTCAGTATTCTTTGATAAGAGTTTTATTAGATTTCCGACCTCATTAACTAATAATTCAAAGGATTCGGGTCTTTTATGAAGTTGATTTAAAGCTGTTTTTAAATTTGTAAGTAAATACTCGTCTTTTGTCCGCGCTGACATTGGTTTTTTTGCAAAAAGCTTAATTCTAGCATCTGTCATCTTCAGATCGAGATAATGAGCGAGCGCTATCAAATTATTTTCCATCGTCTTTTTCTCGAACATTGCGAGATCACGACTAAACAAATCATCATAGTAAAATGACTTACCTTTTGACTCGTACAAAGATAATAAAAGTAACATCACTTCATTTGAGATTTGAATACGCTCCATATTTGCTAATGCCTTCATGTGATCAATCCCTTCTTAGAGTCTGAAACTACTGCCTCCGATAAATTCGCGTAACAAAGAGTTACATGGAACAATATCATCATCGATATCTTTAAAATACTTAAGAAACTTAAGGATTCTATTTGCAGTAATGAAGTGTTCATTATCACTTGGAATCGCTTGTAGTTGCTTAACTGCATGTTTCTTTAAAACTGCGAACTCATAAGTTAATTCTGAATTAAAAACAAAATTAGCTTCTTTTTGAGTTGGATAAATCCATTTGAATTCTCCTCTTCTAACCGATGGCCACATATTCATCGTGACGATTGCTGAAGAGTTACGATATTTTTGATCTCTAACTATTCTTCTGAGCAATCTCAATTCAGTAATACTGATTGGATTATGGTTATCAATATGAAGTTGAGTTTGTGGGGAAATATAGATATTGAATTTTTGATGTTTTTGAATGCTTCTAGTTAATTTTTCATTTAACGCATGGATACCTTCAATAATAATAGGTGTCTCATCCTTCAAACTGATTTTTCGCCCAGCTTCACGCATTCCAGTTATGAAATTGAAGTGGGGTAGTATGACTTCTTGACCTTGAATGAGGCTGAGCATATCATGATTAAACAATTCAACGTCTAATGCATCAACATGTTCTAAATCAGGTGTCCCGTCATCATTTTTTGGTGCAACATCTTTACCCATATAGTAATCATCGATAGAAATCATAACAGGGGTAATACCTCTACTCATCAATTCGATTCTCAAACGATTTGAAAAAGTTGTTTTACCAGAAGATGAAGGACCGGCGATTGCTATCAATCTGATACTATCAATGTTACTTTGAATTTGGTTTCCTAAATCATTAAGCATATGAGCATGTTTCGTTTCACAAATGTTGACAAAGTCAACAGCTGAGTTATAATCTTTTGCATATTCATTAATTAGAGGAATTGTGCTACCATTGATAACCTTACCCCATTTTGCTGCTTCTTTAAGCGCCATTCCAAATCTCGGTTCATCTGAAAATGGAGGAATTTGTCCATTAAACTCTGCTCTTGGATATTGAATAATAAAACCAGGATGATATAAAAACATGTTAAAATCTCTTAAATAACCAGTAGAAGGTAACATATATCCAAACATATAATTAATATATCCACTACATTCATAAAGGTTGACATAATCTTCAGCTCTATACTTTAATATAGCAACTTTACCGGGCATATCTAATTCGGTATACAGTTTAGTTGCAGCATCAATAGAAACACGTCTACGTTTGATTTGATAATCTTGATCAATGATTGATTGAACTTCCTTAGTAATTGCACCGATTACTTCATGATTAACGACACCATCGAAGTATTCAAAAACGCCTAAAATCGATCTTGAAATACTATAGTTGAAACGAACTTTAGCTGTTGGATATAATCTTTTTATTGCCATCGCAATGATATATCTTAAAGTTGATTCGTAAATTTTAATGGCATCACTATGATTATATTTCAAAAATGATATTTTTGCATCCTTAGAAGGGATATAGCTTAATTCTCTCAATCTTCCATTGACTAATGCAGCCAATGTATCGGTAATTTTTAGTTCTATTGAAATATCTTTTAATGCTTTTGGATTTTCATATATTTTGTCAATACCGTCAATATTTAGTTTCATATTGTATTTTCTCCTTATTCGTCCTCATCAAATAGATCGAATCTATTTAAATGTATTTTTTTATTGTCTTTCGTAATAACTTCTTCTTCTTTTAAAATATCGATTGGATCTAAGATAGGTTTGATTTTTTTCTTCAATAACCTTTCTGTCACTCTTTCTTCAATGATTTCTTCTTTAGCATTTTCTATTTCAATGCTATAACCTCTGCCAAGTTCAGACTCATCAAATATTTTTTTACCAAACTTATTACCTGAATACTTTAATTCTGAAACGACTGTTTTAATGGATCCTTTTTCAGTTACGATAATTACATTCGCATCTTCTTTTTGCTGTTGTTTAGATAATCCGGAAGCCGAAACAGCATAATGAGGATTTGTCTTTTGGTGATCAATAACTAAAATACCTCGTCGATTTCTGTTATATATAGGTAATTCTTCAACAATATCCTTGATGACATGACCTCTTGAAGTCAACATGATAAATTCATCATTTGGACTTACAAATAATGCAGCTACTAATTCATCTTTTGCTGCAACACTCATGCTTCTGACACCACCAGCTTGAAGTCCATACATTGGAAGTTCAACAGATCTGAATCTGAGTGCATAACCATTTTTAGATATTGATAGAATGTTTGTTCTTTCATTGATATCAACACAAACAAGTTCATCATTTTCTGATAATCGCATCGCCTTCATGGGTTTATTATAGCGAGAAACTTCAAAGTCACTTAACTTCGTTTGTTTCATCATGCCCTGAGCGGTTGCTAAAAGAACAATTTGTCCAGTACTGAAATTTGAAATGGATAAAGTTTTAATAATACGCTCATTTCGATCAACAGGTACGATATTATTGATATAGATTCCTAAATCCTTCCATTTTTGTTCATCAATCTTGTAGACAGGTAGGAAAATGAAATTTCCTAGATTTGTAAAGATAAGTAATGTATCAAGCGTATTCACTTCACGTTCAAAGATTAATGCATCATCTGTTTTAAGTCCCGCGGTCTGTGAAGCTTGATAGCTTCTTGTACTCGCACGTTTGATATACCCTTCCTTGGTAATACCAATAATCACTTTTTCATCACTAATCAAGTCTTTATGATCAATTTTGATATTTTCGATTTCAGCTTCAATTTCTGATTTTCTATCTTCACCTAATAAATCAGAAACTTCAATCAATTCTTTTCTGATGATTTTTCTTAAGGCATGTTCACTAGACAAGATATGTTCTAATTCCTTAATTCGCCCAGTTAAGCCATCACTTTCGTTTTGTAAAGCAAGAATATCTGTATTAGATAAACGATAGAGTTGTAAAGTCACAATAGCTTCTGCCTGTAGTTCTGAAAAATCAAAAGCTGTCATAATATTTTCTTTAGCATTTTGTTTATTTTGTGAATTTCTAATGATTTTAATGATTTCACCGACAACAGAAACCATTTTTATCAATCCGTAAACGATATGTTGTCTCTTATTTGCTTTTGCTAATTCGTAATTAGATCTGTTAGTAATAACATCTTTTTGATGATCAACATATGCTTTTAAAATAGGTATAACACCAACTTGTAAAGGACGATGATTAAGAATAGCAACCATATTATAATTATAAGCTACCTGCAAATCAGTTGATTTAAAGAGGTAGTTGAGCAAAAATTGAGCATCTGCTCCTTTTTTTAAATCAATTGCGATTCTCATGCCCTCTTTATCTGATTCATCTCTGATTTCTAGGATATCATCAATCTTTTTATCAATTCTTAGCATGTCAATTGATTTCACAAGATCAGCTTTATTCACTTCATAAGGAACTTCAGAAACGATGATTCGATCCTGACTCTTGGAAACTTCTTCAACGAAAGTTTTTGCACGTATGACAACTTTGCCTGCGCCTGTTTCTAGTGCACTTAAAATACCAGCATGTCCTTGGACAATACCACCTGTTGGAAAATCAGGTCCTTTAATAATTTCAACGATTTCTGAAATTGTAATATTTTCATTATTAAGATAGGCAATTGTTGCAGTAACAACTTCCTTTAAATTATGTGGAGGAATCTTTGTTGCATATCCAGCACTTATTCCTGTTGCTCCATTAACGAGTAAATTAGGAAATTTTGCTGGTAGGACAACTGGTTCAAGTTCTTCATCATCAAAATTAGGAACAAAAGGTACAGTTCTTTTATCGATATCTGAAAGTAAAGCTTCAGCAGCTCTAGATAATCTCGCTTCTGTATAACGCATCGCTGCTGCACTGTCGCCATCAATAGAACCATTATTCCCATGCATATCGATCAAAGGAACTCGCATTTTGAAATCTTGGCTTAACCGAACCATTGCCTCATAAATGGATGAATCACCATGTGGGTGATATTTACCCATAACTTCT
>Ga0222679_1000747_pt1 | contig 10657 bp, 15 predicted proteins | sample AntAcemetagen939_FD_179843 | JGI IMG/M metagenome (GOLD analysis project Ga0222679, IMG submission 179843) | Saline water microbial communities from Ace Lake, Antarctica - #939 | ecosystem: Environmental > Aquatic > Non-marine Saline and Alkaline > Saline | place: Antarctica: Ace Lake...
CACTTCTTCAGCAACTACCGCAAAAGGTTCTGGTTCTCCAGTAATTATTCTAGTAATGATACCTTCTTGAACCGCCGCCTTTCCTAAGATAAAATCAATCGTTTCTGTATTTGGATAAGCAATCTCAACGGCGAAAGGTAAAGCTCTACCATAATCACTCATAATCGCTTCAATCATTGCGCCTTTATCTATTTCAATATCAACATAAACTTTTCCATTCATAAAAGCAGCGACAGGTTTAACTCCAACCTCAAAAGGAACAATGTCTAACTTGGCCATAATCGAAGCGATGGCATCGGTCACTTCTTTTCCTTCTTTTAAAATAATCTTATCCTGTAAAATCGCAATCTTTCCGCTTTCAACTTTAGGTGCTAAGCCAACGGCGCTTAGAGCAGAAATATCTGGACCCGGAACCAACTCAGTAGGTCCAGCCTTAACCTCAATATCAAACGGAGCAATTTGCCCAGCCTTCGCTTTCGCTGGACTTTTTTCGTCAGCGAGAATGCCAGAAATAACAAATGCATCATTATCACTAAACAACATAGCAGTTGAATCATCAACATGTGGAACTAAATCTTTTAACTCTTTAACTCCAGAATGCTCTAGTGCAAAATTAACCAAACTTTTTTTAACAACTTGAACTTTCGCCCTATCTCTCAATTTTTTTTTAATATCCTGAAATTGCGCCGAAGGTAAACCTTTAATTGAAATAACCATAACAGTTTTTCTCTTCATTTGTTCAGCTAATTTTTTAACAGTTTGAGTTTTCTTCTCAGATACATGAGTTTCTTTTTGTCCTACCATTATTCTAATATCCTCTCAAGTTTATCATAACTTAAATCATCAAGTCTATTTATGCCCTTAAAACCTTTTTTAATCGCACCTTCAACATATTTATTTACTGTAGAAATAACATTAATTTTTTCAGCAACAACATTAATTTTTTCAGCAACTTTTTCCCATTCGCCATTCAACCCATCTATAATTGCTCCATCAAATTTTTCCCGAGGAATATTTACACATTCCGAATAAAGAACAGGAACTACATTGTAGTTTTCTTCTAATATCCTGGTATATGCAACCAATATATCTCTATTGTCTCCGACAACTAAAATACTTTTTTGTCCATCCATTATTTCTTAGCCTCCACAATAATAATTGGCTTAGTCATAGTAAACTTAATCAAAACTTCCTTAATATTATCCTTGCCTCTTGGCAACTTCTTTTCAAGCTCCTTAATCGCAACATTAATATTTTCGGCCAATTCTTCATCGGGCATATCTTCTTTGCCTATAGCAAACTTAATCGCCATTTCTTTATTTTTAATTCGAATAGAATTATTCATTTTACTTATCATATCATTGACCATATCTTCATTTTCTTGCGGAACAATACCACATTGTGGCGACGGCATTCTATTCATTGGACCAAAAGCTCGTCCGAATTTTGTAGCTACTTTTCCCATCATTGGAGCAACCGCAATAAAACCATCATATTTTTTTGCTAACTTTTTAATATCTTTCATGTCTTTATATTTCACAAAATCTTCTTCGGTAATAGTGTCAATTAATTTTGATCTCTTCATAAAAAATGCGGCTAACTTCTTCTCGCTTCCATGCGGAATAAAAATAAAAGTATTCAAAGCCTCTTTCCTAACGTCAAAATTTTTCAAGTTCATCACTAAATCAACTGTCTGAATAAACTTTCTTTTCTTTTCTTTTCTTAATCCGGCAAGTGCTTCTTTAATTTCCATGATGTGTAAAACTGTTAGAATTTATCTTTCGGCTTTCGCCTACTACTAACAGTAGTATTAACAGACCGAAAATTCAGTTTATAAAACTTATTGTTTCAAAATATACCCAATCACACAAATCATTAAATACTTCTCTTGTATTTTTTGAATATGGAATTAATTGCATTGCTATCAACAGGAAAAGGGACATGGGGGCAAATTGCAGGACTAATGCAAAAAGGAGAATGGGAAAAAATAATAGTTGTTGGCCCGGCCTTTGCTAAAGAATTTCAAGTTCATGGTATTCCTTTTGACTTTATAGAATTTGATTCAGAAAAATCCCTAGTTCAATTAAAAAAAGAATTTGGAAAAAAACTTGAAGGAAAATTTGAAGGTCTTGAGGTTGCACTTTCAATTGCGTCTGGAAATGGGAAAGAACATATGGCTCTTCAATCAGCTTTATTGTCATTACCAGTTGGGATAAGATTCACCGCTCTGACAAAAGATGGTGTAATATTTTTGTAAAATAAAAATTAAAACGAGATTTAAAAAATGAGTAAGAAGCGTAAAAAACAGATTAAAGAAATAAAAATTTCCAGAAATGAACGAAGAAGACAAGAATATAAAAAAATGTTTATTGAAGAAACATTGGGAACAAGAGATCTAAAAAAATATCAACAGATGTATGATTATCTCCGTAATAAAATTCTAAATTTTAATTTTCCAAGTGTTCATGATGAACGGCTCCCAAAGAGGCCAGCGTATACATCTTTACGTTCTACTTATAATAAATATATTTCTGAATGTCTTTAAATTTTTTCAATTTTCAACTTCACACCTTTCTTGGACAACATAACAACACAACTTCTTTTATCTTCTCCACCAATCTCATAGTCTTCTAAATTATTTTTAAGTTTCAAAGCATATTTTTTAATATCATCAAACCACGGTTGCTTATCATAACCCATTCTATCTCTAGCAAATCCAACTGACATAAATCCTTTCACGTGTATAAAATCTGGCTCAGCTTTCTTAATCAAATCACAATATTCCTCAACATTTTTTTCTGCCATATTAGTAACATTGCCGAAATCCCCGCATCCCTCTTTAACTAAGGTTAAACGAATAACTCTTCTAACTTTTTCTTTCAATTTTTTTAGAACATCTAAACTCTCATTAAATTTTTCCCAAGCATTTTTTTTAGTAGATCGATGCCAAATTTTAAACAACTCTTCATTCGGAGCGTTAGTAGAAATTGTAATTTGTGTAGGTAACTCTTCTTCGCTAAATCCAGCTAATACTTCAGGGTTCAAACCATTGGTCACTAAAAAAGAAACAGCGCCCCTCCGACGGATTTCTTTAAACATTTCTCCTATTCTTGGATATAAAGTTGGCTCTCCAGATAAACTCATTGTGTATAATTTTGGCTCAAGTGCATTTTCAAATTTTTTCAAATCAATTCCATCTCTTCCTTTAAATCCATTCAATAATTTTTTTCGAGCTTCTACGATTCCATCCAAAATTTTTATTGGATCATCAGCATTTTTTATTTTTTTATTAGAAGTATAATCTAAATTTCTCCAACAATGAAGACAATTATTTTCACAATAAAATAAAGCAGGAGTCATTTGACAACATCCAGCACAAGATATTCCATAAAATTTTTCTTTCCAGCACACACCATCTCCACGAATAGCGTGTTTTGTCCAAAGACAAATTTTCACAGCACTATGATTACTCACAACTCCATAACCTTCTTTTGCTAAAACATTTTTAGCTTTTTCAATATCGTAATTATGCTTTAGATTTTCTTCAACCATAAAAACTAACTTCTAAAACACTTTATAAAATTAATCAAAATAAAAAAATAAAAATTTATATATTTATCGTCTCTTTTTACGAATTACTTTTTTAGCAGCCCTTTTCTTCACTGCTTTTTTAGCAACCTTCTTCACTGCTTTCTTCTTCACTGTCTTTTTCTTAGGAGCAGCCGAAAGAGTCTTCTTTCTTTTTTCCATAGCAGTCACTTGCTTCTTAAGAGATCTAATCTTAATAATGCACTGTTTTGGAGTTGTTGGTAAAGCCATATTTTATACACCTCATTTAGTTAGAGCATAAGCTCAACATTTCAACGACAAAGCCCTTTAAATATTTTATTACATTAGCCCAATGAACCAAAAAAACATCATTAATAAAAATATGAATAAAATTACATATCCCGCAGCCTTATACGCCCTTTTTGCAACTTTCTCCGACCCTGAAATGCCAAGTATTGCCAAGTAAAAAAATCTTCCACCGTCTAATATTCCAAGAGGCATCATATTGAATAAAGCCACAAGTAAATTAATAATCATAATCCACCAAAGCAAATAATAAATAAAGTAAACAAATCCCCCATCCCATGTTGTTTTGTATAAAGTCGAACTTTTTTTAAAGCTCATAAATTTTCCCAAGAATTTTTGAATAAATCCCCTAGGCTCTCCAACATTATGCCCAACACCGAGATAAGCCAAAGTGGAATTTTCAGGATGTTTTCCCAAGATAATATTATATTTATTAACTCCCTCGTCGCTTTCAGTAACAAATCGAACACTCTCCCCAGGATGTTTATTCTCCAAAAATTCTCTTAACTTATCTTGCCCAGTAATTTTCACATCATCAGCTTGAATAATTGCCCCACGCATTTGTGCCAATATAGCCGGCGCCTCATGATATACAATCAAATATTCACCATTGCCCTGAGTTAGCTGGACAGCCAAACGTTCGTCCAAATAATAAGTTCCATCATCGGCAATAACTTTAGTCAGATTGCCAAACTTTTCGAATCCAGTTATATTTTCCAATGGGACAGCTGACATTCCATACGAATTAAAAATATATCCCGACGCTGTAAACGAACTAAAAAAGAATGCAACATAGAGGCCATAAAATAGTAATGCAACAAGAACATTAGCAAAAACTCCAGCTCCTAAAACCGTCATTTGTTCTAACTTTTTCTTTTTTTCAAATCCTTTTTTCTCTTCTTCAACAAACGCTCCCAAAATAGGGCCAAGAAAAACTAATCCTGTTGATTTAATCTTAATTTTAAATAATCTCATAAAAACTCCATGAGAAAATTCATGAACAATCGCCACAATGGCCAAGGCTATAATAAAATAAGTAAAATAAAAAGGAGGAAAGAAGCTTTCCATTCCAAACAGCTTCGGGAAATAGGGAATCAGTGGAGCAATTGGCGGCGCCTTAATTAATTTCGTAATCTCAGGATGTAATAAATAAATAGAAACTGTTTGCCCTAGCATCCAAAGCATCGCTCCCATCAATACAAATCCAACACCGACAATCAAATATTTAATTCCATGCAACATTTGTTTAAAATTGTCTCCAATATATTTGATCGCCTTGATTCCAAACTTTGTTCGGAACATAAAAATTATTCCTTCTCTGCTTACATTTTTTTTATGATAATTCAAAAACCATGCCACAAAGGCACTGAATAAAATCATAAATCCAACGTCATAAATCCAAAAGCCTACCATTAATTAAAAAGACAAACTTGCTTTAAAAAACTACTTCTTTCGCACAGGCCTAAAATCTTTGCCAGAACATTTTCGGCACCTTACTTTTCCTGTCAAAATTTTCTGAGGATCAACTTTCATTTTATGCTTACATTCCTTACAGACAAACGCATTCTTATATAACCTATTTTGTGTAGCAGGAATTTTGGTTGCCATCAGATAGTCCTCTTAAGCAATTTATCTCCCTCAATCTCCCAATATTCGACATTATCACTTTCTTTAATAGAACCTTGCAACTCTTCAGGAATCTCCAAATCAATATTTTCAAAACTTTCACTATCCATCAAACTAGCTATAGCCCCAGAAATTGAGAGTACTTGCGCATTTTTTTTTTCAATCATAGGAACCTCAAACTTATCATGTCCTGGAACAACCAGAACTTTTTTCTTTCCACTAAAAGCCGAGACCGCTTCAAATCTTACTTTTGCATGGCCATGCTTTCCAGTCTTAGAAATATCCATTTTCTTAACCTGATGAGCAACGCCATCAAGTAATAAATAAGTTCCAACTCGCATTTCCGTCGCTTCAATAACTTTTGCTACCATAATATTCAGAAAAAAAAATCATTTATAAAACTTCCCCCAAACCTTAAAAACTCAAATTCCCAAAAATTCCTATGACAATTAGCAAAAATGATTTTATTGAAGTAGAATTTACTGGGAAAATATCAAATACAGACGAAATTTTCGACACAAATATTGAAAGCGATGCGAAAAAGGCAAACTTGGATATAAAAAATATAAAACCATTTATTTTATCGGTTGGACATAAAATGCTTCCAAAAGGTTTCGATGAAAATTTAATCGGGAAAGAAATTGGTAAATCTTATTCGGTAAATCTTATTCCAGAGAACGCGTTCGGAAAACGGGATTCACAAATGGTTCGCATGATTCCAACAAAACTTTTTCATGAACAAAAAATAAAACCAGCTAGAGGGATGCAACTTTCACTAGATGGACAACTTGTAAAAATTTTATCGAGCGACAGAGGACGGACGCTAGTTGATTTTAATAACCCACTTGCAGGAAAGGATATCACTTATACATATAAAATAAACAAAGCTGTAACTGACCAAAAAGAAAAAATCAATGCAATGCAAGAATTTCTTTTTCAGAAAATTTTTGAATTTGAAGTAAAGGATAAAATAATCACATTCAAAGTTGAAAAACAATTAGAGCCACTTATAAAAATGCTCGCACCGAAATTTGAAGAAATTTTAGGATTAAAAATAGAATCGGAAATTATTGAAGAAAAGAAAGAGACAAAAGAATAATTTTATGAACTCAACACCAATAATCCTTAAAAACTCATTCCTCCAAATTTTAATATGGAAGACGTGCTAGAAAAAGAAGAGGATTTTGGATTTCAATCTATTTCTCAGCATAATATGAATTCCGAGATAGATAAAGAGCTAGAGGAGATTCTGAAAAAGCAAACTGCACGAATTAAAGTTATTGGGATAGGAGGAGCAGGAGGAAATACGACATCAAGAATGAGAGAGGTAGGAATTAAGGGAGGAGAAATAATAGCAATAAACACTGACGCGCAAGATTTACTTTATGCGAATGCAGATTATAAAATTTTAATTGGCCGAGAAATTTCAAAAGGTTTAGGCGCTGGATCAAATCCACGAGTTGGGGCAGAGGCCGCAAAAGAACAGCAACAAGAAATTAAGAAAAAATTAGCAAACTCCGATTTGGTTTTTGTAACTTGCGGATTAGGCGGAGGAACCGGAACTGGAGCAGCACCAGTTGTAGCTGAGATAGCGAAGAAACAAGGTGCTTTAATAATTGGAGTTGTGACTTTACCATTCACGGTAGAAGGGGCAAAACGAATAGAAAATGCGATGGAAGGACTTGAGAGAATGGAAGGAATTGTGGACACTTTAATCGTAATTCCAAACGACAAACTACTTGATTTAGCCCCAGACTTACCTTTGCCAATAGCATTTAAGGTCGCAGACGAAATTTTAACAAATGCAGTCAAAGGAATTACTGAATTAGTAACTTCATCGGGATTAGTAAATTTAGATTTTGCAGATATTAAAGCAATCATGGCAAACGGCGGAGTATCGTTAATAGGTATGGGAGAATCCGATTCGAACGACAGAGCAATGGAAGCAGTAGACAAGGCCCTAAATAATCCATTATTAGACGTTGATATCAAAAATGCGCAAGGAGCATTAGTAAATGTAATTGGCGGAACAGACTTATCTCTTGACGAATACAAGCAAATTGTTCAAAAAATTGGCGAGCAACTTTCTCCAAATGCAAAATTAATTTCAGGTGCCAAAATTTCAAAAGACTTAGAAAAATCAATAAAAGTTATGGTAATAATCACAGGTGTTAAATCCCCTCAAATATCAGGAGAGAAATTACCTATTGAAGAAGTTCGAAGACGAGATATAGAGGGAGAACTTGGAATTGAGTTTTTTGATGAATAAAATTGCCACCAAAAATTTTTAGCTTATCAGAATGTCTACTGACAAAAAGAATGCTTTCTAAAAATTTCTCCAAAACTCTTAAAAAGTCAAAATATCTACAATCAACATGGCAAACAAATTAATACGACAAATTTCCTCGCAATATCACAAATATATCAGAGTGTGGCGATTGTTAAAAAAACCAAATATGGAAGAATTTAAAACAATCTCAAAAATCACAGCAATTGGACTTCTTGTTATCGGTGCCATGGGATTTGCGATTTCTATAGCCATAAAAACAATAACTCCAATGGCCTAGCTCACCCAAATATTTAAAAACCATAACTTTCAATAAATGATATCTAGTTCTTAGATTTTTAAGAGCTAGCTGGAGCAAAGCTCTAATTTACAAATGGAAATTGGATATAACGACGAATTTGACTACCTTGAAGACGATGATAGTAGCACAAGCGAAGAAAGTTTTGCGCCAAAAATAAAAGGCTCAACCAATCCTTCTTTAATCCCAGAAGATGAAATAAAAGAAGAGCCAGCCCCAGAAGAGACAAAAATAGAAAAGGAAGCCGAAAAACCAAAAAGAGAGTTTGAATCCTCAATTTATATCGTAAAGGTTACTACGAACAAAGAAGACAAGGCCCTAGAAATGGTTGCCGATAAAGTAAAAGAAAAGAAAATTGACATTTATGCAATTGCACGACCACATGGACTTCGAGGTTATATTTTTATGGAAGCTCCAGATCGCAAACAAGCGGAGGACGCAGTTTTTAATCTACCTTACGTGAAAGGAATAATCGGAGAAACGGTAACTTACGAAGAGATAAAGCAAATGCTTGAGCCAGTCGCAGCAGATATAAAAATTGAGAAAAATGATATTATTGAAATTATTTCAGAGCCCTTCAAAAATGAAAAAGCAAAAGTTGTCAGAGTTGATAAACCCAAAAATGAATGCGTTGTTTCTCTATTGGGTGCAGCAGTTCCAATTCCGGTTACTGTTAAGCTAGATAATATAAGAGTAATAAGAAGGGAGGACCTTGAAGAAGAATAAGCTAGGTTTTCAAAATGCAAATTTTTAAAAACCAACTTTTCAAAAAATTATAATGGCACTTATAAAATTATTAGTTGAAGGCGGAAAGATGACTCCAGGTCCAGCTGTTGCACAGCAACTAGGCCCTATGGGAATTAACATGGGACAAGTTATTTCAGATGTGAATTCGGCGACGGCAGAATTTAAAGGAGTCACAGTTCCTGTACATTTAACGGTTGATTCAAAAACAAAAGAATTTTCCATAAAGGTATTATCTCCGCCAACATCAGAGTTAATAAAAAAGGAATTAAAAATAGAAAAAGCCTCGGGCGCACGATTAAAATTAAAAGTAGGAAATTTGGCTATTGAACAAATAATATCCATATCCAAAGCTAAGCATGCAAATATGCTTTCAAGCGAGTTTATATCAACGGTAAAATCAATAATTGGGACTTGTCAAGCATTAGGAGTTCTAATAGAAAATAAAGACCCAAAAGAAGTTTTAGAAGAAATTGCCGAAGGGAAATATTCCGAAGAAATCGCAGCAAAAAAAACTGATGTTGATTCAGAAAAACGAGAAAAATTAGATACTTACTTTGCCGAAATCGCAGCACAACAAGAAGCAATTCAAAAAGCTGAAGAAATAGAAAAAGCAGCCCAAGAAGAAAAGAAAGCTGAAGTGCCAGCAGAGCCAGCTAAAGAAGAAAAAAAGAAGGAATAACTTTATTAATCAAAAAAACTCCTCAAATTCATGGGGCCATGGTCTAGCCTGGTATGATTCGAGGTTTGGGACTTCGCGACCGCAGTTCAAATCTGCGTGGCCCCATTTAAAATCAAAATGGCAGTAAAAAAGAAAAAAATCGGAAGCGCAGGAAGGTTTGGCGCAGGATACGGAAAGATAAAGCACAAGCTTATAGCCGTGGAGAAAAAACAGCGAATAAGACAAGAGTGTCCATTTTGCAAAGGTCGAGCTAAAAGAGAAGAACGTTCAATTTGGCTTTGTTCAAAATGCGGAAAGAAATTTGCAGGAGGAGCATTTCACCTAAAGGGTTAAAAAACCTTTATGGCTAAAAATAAAATGGCAGGATACAAATGTTTTCATTGTGGGAATAAATTAAAGTCAGAAGAATTAAAAAAGAGATTTGTTTGTCCCGAATGTGGTTCACGAATCTTTTATAAACCACGAACCAAAATAAAAACAGTGAGCTCAGATTAATAATGGAAGAAAGCGAAAAACAAGCATCAGCGAATCCACTAGCAAACCTAGACGAGGAAACTCAAAGAAAAATCCAAGAGCTTCAAATGATGGAGCAAAATTTTCAACAACTTCTGATGCAGAAAAATGCATTCGTTATGGAGTCCAATGAAACAGATTTAATAATTAAAGAAGTCGAAAAAACCGAAGGAGAAGTTTCTAGGGTTATAGGGAACCAAGTGATAATTAAGACAACAAAGGAAGCAATTCTTGAAGACATGAAAAAGAAGAAGGAATTGATAGAAGTTCGAATGAAAACTATTGATGAACAAGAAAAAGAATTCTCCAAACAAATTGAATCTATCCGGGAAGAAGTAATGAAAAAGATTCAAGGATAATTTTCTAAACTAAATAAAATACATTTAATCACATAAATATTTAAATACTGATTCTGTGAAATTATATTATGATATTTGATAAAATAAGTAGAATGATGGGAAAAGAGGACGAATTTACCTCAGACTTTATTGAAATTGATTTAGAACAGGAAAAATCAGATTCGAAAGTTTTTATTAAAACATTTGTTTTAAAAGTTTATGAAGATATTAGTCCAATCTTAAACTCTCTTCGGGAAGGATATACTATAGCAGTTATAGATATTAGAACCCTAAAATCTAAAGATGTCATTGAA
>Ga0222679_1000748_pt1 | contig 10652 bp, 7 predicted proteins | sample AntAcemetagen939_FD_179843 | JGI IMG/M metagenome (GOLD analysis project Ga0222679, IMG submission 179843) | Saline water microbial communities from Ace Lake, Antarctica - #939 | ecosystem: Environmental > Aquatic > Non-marine Saline and Alkaline > Saline | place: Antarctica: Ace Lake | collected...
AGGTCAGGGCGTCATCGCCGTTGTAGTCGTTGCCTGCCTCCGTGATCGTGATTGCCGAATCATCAAAGTTGCCATCAGTGGGCACAACCACCGTGGCTCGCGAGTTGGTTGCCTGCCCGTCCTGCACGATGACGGCATTGGTATATGTCCCAGGCCTCCCGCGATCGTTGTTGGTCTGCGTTGTTAAGCCGACCAGCGAGCTCCGTTCGTTGGGCTCAATGGAGTCGAGGGAAAAGCGCTCGACAGAACGGGTAAACGGTGCCTCCCCGGTGTAGGTGGCAACAACCGCGCCATCAGTAAAGCTCTGCACAGATTCGATTACGTTGCGCCGGGCGTCCAGAACCGCCATGCTCCCAGCCTGTGCCCCTGATCGGATCTCCCAGCCACTGAGCGGTTCAATGCGGTATTGCCAACGGGCCGCGCTGGGCATCTGCAGCCGCAAATAGTTGTACTGAGGCTGCTGGGTGAGGCCGCGCACCCCGTAGATCGTGGGCAATTCAGTGAAGGTCGCCCCGGCCTCTGCCCGATACGAAACACGAAAGAACGAATATCGTTCCTCACTGAACGAACGGGTGCCGGTCTGGAACGATGAGATTTCAAGCTTGTCGCCTGATCTCAGGATTTCCCCCTCTCGCTCACCGCCCGCCTTTTTGTTGATCTCGCGCAGGCTGGGGATCTGGCGAACGTTGGCGAAGCCCTGGCCGCGAATCCCTACGGTGCTGCGGAAGCCAATCTCAATCACCTGGGCAGGGCGAGCCAGGGTGAAGTCAGCTATGGCGCAGCGATGCAAATGGCCCCGGCTGGTGCCGGTCGGGTAGCGGGGCCCTGGATCAATGCTGGCCCAATCCCAATTATCACTTTCATCCGCCACCCGCGGCTCTGTTCTGCCTCCACTGGTTGATGGATTGATTTCGTTGTCCGTTGTCTCGTTGACGATTCCGCCGCGAATGACCCGGAACAGGCAAACCATCTGCTGGCCACCTCCTACCGGCTCGTTGTCGGCGTCGCTCACAAAAACATCGGTGGCAGGAGTGCGAGTTTCCAGCACCGCCAGGCAGCTGCCGGCCTTGTAGATGTCGCCAATAAGCAGGGCGTCATCTGCTGAACGCTGGCGGCTGCTGATTGCCACAGCCACGTCCGAAAATGTCTCGCGATGCTTCTGGTCGCTGTCTGTCTGGGAGCCGTCGAATTGGAACTGGGTTTTTGCGTCGGTGGTGTTCGACAGGAGATAAAGGAAGCTGTCGCCGATCTCCAGGGTGGCGGAATTGCTCACCCAGTCTCTACTGGTGGTGGTGATGCCGCTGCGGCCGCTCCACATGCTCCGAGCTTTCCAGAGCGCGCCCAGGGCCACCACGTCGTCAGTTGGATCAAGCCGTTGATTTCCGTCATTCCCAGAGGGCTTGGCCGTCATCACTCGCGTGGGCCGGAGCTGGGGGTTCACCCGATAGCCAAGGCCGTTGGCCACGGTGGCGTAAAGGCCGAAGGAGGTGGACGTGCTGGGCCGGCCTGTTGCGCAGGCATCCGGCAATATGGCATTGCCGAGGCTGCCCAGCTGAAACACGTCCGCACCGCCGGCATTCTCTACATTGCCTAGATCAGCAGAGGCCAGCCGGCCCGCCACTCGATCGGTGCCAAGGATGCGGCCTCCACCCGGCCGGCTGTAGATCGTCAGGCGCGCCGCGGCCTCGTTGGCCCCGTCCGTGCCCAGGTCGTAGGAGCGCAGCGGGTTGTTGCCGAGCGCAAATCCTTGCGGGTCAACGCTGGCGATCGGCGCCTCCCCCAGCACGTAGACGCCACGGAACAACTGAGAGCCGCCGAGGCTGAACATCTGGGACCAGACCAGGCCCGCATTGATCCGAATGCCCCCGTAGAAGCCTTCAGGGCGTCCATTCAGCGCGGGAAGGAACTCGCGGCGGGCGAACGTGACGGGAATCACAGTGCCGAGCTTGGCGACCTCCTGGGTTGAATCAAAGCCAGGGCGTGGAGAGTACCGGCCGCTGTCGCTGATCGTGTCGCCCTGCCGCTGGGTGCTCCTGATCTCTCCAGGCCGCCTGCTCAGCCGCTGCTTTGGAGCCAGCAGCAGGCTGAGCAGGGTGTAGCCGACCGACAGAATTGTGGTCACCAACGAGATGACCGCCAGTGTTCCTGAGATCGGCTCGCAGACCACCAGGGGCGCGGGAGCTTGTGCCGCCGCCTGCCAGCGTTCGGTTTGGTATTGCAGCAGTTGCTCTGGCGTCCATCCCAGCAGCTCGGCCAGGTATTCGTCACCAGGGAGCGGGAGGGGATGTTTCATGGCTGGCCCTGCAGTGATGGCGTTGGATAGAAGCGACACCAGCGGAGCACGTTCGCTGGATCAATGGGCCGCCAATGCACCCCTTCTTCCCGGGAGCAAGTGAGCAAACCACCGGCCACGCAAATGCCCAGGGCGATCGGGGCGCCGCCGTCCAGCTGCGCTATGTCCAGGTTGCAGCCACCCTTCACCCGATAGGTGCCGAGCTCCAGTTCATCGAGCACTTCATCCCAATAGCCGCGGCCGGCGGCCACGTACCACTGCCGGTGAATCCGTTCAGGTCGAGGGGCGTCATGGAGGGCTAGGACGGCGAGCACCAGGCGGAAGCAGTCTGTGCCGCCATCTCGATCAGGGTCGGCGTTCCATTGCCAAGGGAGGCCAAGGTAGTGAAGCCAGGGCGCTGTGATCGTCATGCGATAAACAGGGAGCCGGTATCTGGCACCTGGCCAACCAGTTCAGTGCTGAGCCGGCGGCGGGGGGCGTCGCCACGCACGGCGTCCAAGGGGCTGGTCAGCTGCACCCGGATGGAGGCCTGCCGCTCGATCGGCCCCAGCCGCCAGTTGTGCCTGGACAGGAGCCGCACGTCGCTGCCGGCGACAACATCGACCACCACAATATCGGCGCGGATCTTCCAGGCATTGGCCCGGGCCTCTGCCAACACGTTGAGCGCGAGCTGATTCCGGTTGACTCTGAGCTCGCCTTGTGATCGATCACCGCCGCGGGCGCCAGCCGAATCGCTGATGCGGAATCCCATGAAGACGTGATCCCGACCGTCGTAGCTGCGCAGCTGACCAGCCCAGAAGTTCTGCCAGGCGTAACCCACCTGTGGGGTGCCGCTTGCATCCACGAACACGATGTAGGCGCAGAGCTGAACGGCCATTACATCCCCAGGGCGCGCCGAACGCTGGGGTTGTTCTGGATGCCGGTGTAGGCGGACTCTCGGCCGGCCTCGGCGGATTCATTGGCCGCCTGCCGCACCTGCTCCACCGTGGCGTACTCGACGCCATTGATCACCTGGGTTTCAATGCCAATCTGCAGCCGGCGGGCGCTGGCCACGTCGCTGCGCTCTCCCCCGCCGGGCCTGATGAACGGAACGCCGCTGCGCTCTCCCCCGCTGGGCCTGATGAACGGAACGCCAGGGGTTGCGGGTGATGCGGAGTTTCTGACGGTGCGAGCGAACGGAACGCCAGGGGTGCCCATCCCCAGGGTTTCGCCTGCCACTTCTGCCTTGCCGCCCGGGGCGCGCTGAAAGGGAACACCAAGCGCCTGGCTCAATTGCCGGTTGCTGGTGACCTTGCCGCCGGAGCGATTGAAGCGCACGATTTCAGGGCCTCCTTCCCCTACAAGGTAGTCAAGGCCGTAGCGCGCCTCACCGCCACCGGCAAAGCCGGCGGTGAACGGTTGAACACCAATCGGAACGATGGAATTAAACGCTGCGGAATTAAACGCTGCTGCGCCAGCTGCCGCCCCAGCGCTCTGAATGCCGGCACTGATGCCGGCACCAGCGCTCTGAATGCCGGCACTGATGCCGCCATCCAGGCCGCCGGCCAGCGATGCCAGCTTGCTGACCATGCTGAAGGCCTGGCTGATGCCACTCACCCCACCAGCGGCACCCGTGCCGGCCGCAGCGGCGCCGATGGCCGCCGCTGCATTCATCAATGCACCAGCCGCGGTTACGTGAGCACCGGCAGCGTTTTGCAGTGCCACTGCTTCTATGTCCACGCCGCTCAGCGTCTTGAACAGTTGCCCCTGCAGCTGCGCCAGCATGGGGTTGAGCAAGGAATCGACGGTGGCCTCCATCAGCGTCTGGCCGGCCTGGCTGAGCACACCAAGCAGCGCCTGCTTGATGTCGCCGCCACTCATCAGGGCCTGAAGGCCGCCTTTGATGGATCCGGCAATGCTGTCGGTGATCGCCTGCGTGCTGCTGGCCGCCAACTGGCCGGTGGGGGTTTCCAGCGTTAGGGCGCGGAGTCGATCCGTCTCCTGCTCAAAGTCAAACTGCTCGCGTTCGGCCAGCTGCGCCTCCGTCATGTTTTCTTGCCCCAGGCTCTGGCGGTTGTTGAGCATCTCGAAGAACGTCGTCATCTGCGCCAGCAACTCGTTCAGCCGGGCTTCGGCGGTGTCGAGTTGCTGGCCCTGCTCTTCTGCTGCAGCTTGCTGTTGATCGAGGCTTGGGCCCACCCCAGCAGCGCCGACCGTGCCACCACCTTCCGCCCAGGCCGCCGCCTGCCGCGCCTCAGGCAGGGCCGCCATGTAGTTGGCATTGCCATGGCTGTTTCGCCAGGGCTGGAAGCCTCGATCCTGCCAGAGGCCAAAAGCAGCGCGAGCATTGGCGTCTGGATCAAACAGGTCTTCATTGCTGGCCAGGCCAAACCGCTGCCGGCGCTCTGGCCCCGTGCCGTCCTTCATGTTGATTTGCCACAGCCCATAGCTGCGATCTCCGCCCTTCATGTTGGTTTCGGTGGGGTCGTAGCTGCTCTCGGCAAAAGCCACCGCCGTGATTTCGGCCAGAGCCTCACCCCTGAAGCCAGCCTTGTAAGCCGCCGCGGCCGCCGCCAGGATTTTGGGATCGATGTTCGAGGCTGCGGGGGTCGCTGATGCGGTGCTGGCGCCGGCTCCACCCGTTGAGCCCGGCGCCAGATGGCTGAGCCACGTCTTCCCGCTCCCTGGCAGCAGCCCGTTGATCCCGTCAGCGGTGTTGTTGGCGGTGCGCACGTCAGACAGACCCACCGGCACAGCGGTTCCCACCGGCACCGAAAGATCCAGCGATCGACCATCACCGCTGTGGCCGTGCTGCCCGGCCCCTTTCCGCAGCAGGCCCTTGATCTGTTGGTCGGACATTCCGCGGCTCAGCGGGGTGCCGTCCATCAGGGTCACGTCTACCCCTTGCTCGATCAGCTGGTTGACGACAGGCAAGACATCCTCCAGCAGCTCGGCGAGGGTGCCAGATGTCTGGAAGTGACCATGGACGTAGCCCTCGGCATTGCTGACGCGGCCGGTGCCGCCGTCTGTGGCTCCAAAGACGGCGCCGCCGCCGCTGCTGCCCAGGCCTGGCACTGAGCCCTGCCCAGGGATCGCCGCACCGAGGGCGTCCTGTTGCCTGGCCAACGCGATGGTGGCCAGGGTGGCGGTCATCTTTGCCCGCGCCAAGGTGATCTCCACCTGTTGGCTTTGAAGTGTGAGCTGCTGAATGCGCAGCTCAGATTGCTCGCGCAGCTGCTGGATGCGCAGTTGTTCTTGCTGCATCCGATGCTCGCGCTCCATCTGCGCTTCCTTCGCGGCATAGAGCCGTTCCTGCGCCTCGGCGGCGGTTTCCATTCCCGTCACACCAGCCGCGGCCGCCGCAATCTGTGCTTCGACCACGGCCACCACGCCGCCACCGCTCCGGGCGCTGGCCTGCGCTTGCTGGACTGACTGCAGCCGCTCTGCTTCCTGAACCGCAGCGCGGCCGCGGGTGATGGCCAGGTCAGTGCGGGCCTTGTCGAGCCTCACCTGCTCAGCCTGAAGGGCCAACTGATCCTGGATTGTTGCTTTCTCGTTGTTGAGCTCGTTGTTGCGGGCGGTGGCTTCATTGTTCGCCGCGGCCATGGTGTTGGCGATGTCCTGGCCAGCGGCGGCAATCTCGGCCATCAGGCGCTGTTGCTCCAGGGTGTACTGGGCGCCCTGCTCCTGAAGGCCAAGCTGCTCCAGCTGCAGGTCCATGCGCTGTTGCTCGAGGCTGTTGATGGTGCCCAGTTGACTGATCGCTTCAAAGCCCAGGCGGCGGGCCTCTTTGGCGTGATTGAGGATGGCGTTGTCCCGGGTGGTGCGGGCCATCTGGGCGTTCAGCTCTGCAGTGACGGCGAAATAGGCGGGGGTGCCAAAGCGGGTGTTTCCGCGCTTGCGCAGCAGCTCCTGAGTCGTCTCCTTGCCTTTGTTTCGACTGTTCTCTGCCTCAACCACCGCGATTTTGAGCTGCTCCTGTTGGATCAGCAGCTGCTTCTCTTGGATCGCCATCTGCCGCTGCTGCATCTCCCGCTCGGATTGCAGCAGGCCCTTCCGTTCCTGGATCGCTTCCTTCTCCTGCTCAAACTTGAGATTGTTCAGGCGGGCTACTGCCGCGGCCTTGGCTTCTGGTGATGCCGACACCTGGACACCAAGCTCGAAGCCGTGGGCGGTGAAAGCGCGGCGGGCATCGGCAACGGCGGCCATGGCCTCCGCAACGGCCTTCTGCCGGGTCATCAGGCCAAGGCCCTGCTCCAAGCTCTTGATCTCGTTCTGGTAGCCCTTGGTCTTGATCTCGGCCCATTGCTTGGACACGTTCAGGGCACGGGTTGATCCGGTGCCCAGCGCAGCGTTGAAGGCGTCCAGATCGGCCTGGGCCTCTTTTGAGAGCTTGAGGCTGCGGAGCTCAACATCAGTAACGAGGCCGGTCCGCTCAATGAAGTCGTCACGGAACTTGTCCTGGCGCTCTTTGATGGCGAACTCAGAGAGCCCCTCCGCCTCCCCTTGTGTTCGGATACTGCCCAGCCCATTGCCGAGCTGATTCTGCAAGCGATCCAGGCGGGCGCGGTCCAGGGACTCGCCGGCCTGCTCAATGCCACCGATCAGATTGTCGAAGAACTTGTTGACGCCATCAGCTGATTCGTCGGGGAAGAAGCCAAGAGCGACCTTTATTGAATCAAAGCCATCTGACAATATTTTTGCGGCAAGTTCCGCTCCTTTGGCGATCAGCTCAATGCTCCTAGCCACAGCCACCAATGGCGCCAAGAGAGAAGACTTCACGACCGCGGCCACCGCGCCGATCACATCAAGCGCCATCCCGCCAACAGAGGCCAGGACACTGCCGATCGAAGTCAGCACAGAGAGCACCGGGCCCATGAGCTCCAGCAGGGGGGCCACCGCCTCAGCAAGCGATGACAGCAGCATTTCAAAGCTGGACTGCAGGTTCTGGAACGTGGTCAACACGGTTTGAAGCATGGCGGCGGAAGAAGCCTCCAGCGCAACGCCTGATTTCGCCGTGATCGTCTGGCTGACGGACTCGAAATTGCTCATCACGTTCTGAAGGCTCACCCCCAGCTCCTTCTGGCCCTCGTAGAGGGTTTCAAGCTTCCCCATCAAAAAGTCGTAATATTTGCCCTGCTTCTGCTGTTCCTTTACATCAGAAGATGTGATCTCCAACTTCTGGGCCAGCATCGCGTTGGGATCGATGTTGCCCATCATCAGAGCGTTTGTCTCCTGCATCATCTGGTTTTGCGGGATCCCAAACGTGTTCATACCTGCCGCGATGCGGGTAGCAAGCTTGGAAGCGTTCTGCGGGGTGCCTTTATCCCCCAAGCTGTTGCTGTGGGTCATTATGATGTTGAAGCTATCGTATATCTGAGCTGCTGTAGAGCCGCTGATATTAGCTACTTCCTTCTGGATGTATTTGTATTCGTCGAGAATAGTGCCACGGACCATTCTCATCTGGCGGGCGGTGCCTTCAACGATCTTTCCATCAGCAAAAATAGCGAACTGGTTTGCCATCACGGCCCCAGCTTCATTCATTTGCCGGTTGAACAGCGCCGTCTCAGCGGTCAGCGCCTGAAGCGGGCCGATCACGGCGCCGATCGCTGTCGAAACCGCGCCAAACACCACCTTGACGCCCGCTGCCGCCAGGCCGAGCTGGCCGAGGATCGGGATCGCCTTCCCGGCCATGCCCACCATGCTGCCGAGCGCGGCGCCAGCACCGCCGATTCCACCAGCCGCGCCGGCACCAGCAGCGCCGGCGCCTTTCAGGCGAGCCGCCATTGCGTCCCAGGCTGAGCTGTCGCCAGTGATCCCTTTGCGGAGCTGCTCCAACGTGCCCTGCAGCCGATCAAACCCGCTCTGGGTTTCAGCGGAAGGCGGCGGGATCTTGGGCGCCGGAATGTTGGTCTGCCGCCGCTCCATGTCGGCGATCATCCGCCGCATCTTGGCCAGGTCAGCCTCAAGCGGCTTCAGGTCGCCCCTAAGGGTCAGGGTGGCTGTACCCAGGGTGTATTCGCCGCCGCCCCCGCCGCTGCTGGTCAAACGTTCACCTTGTCTTGAAACCATTCTGAGGCCGCAACGGCGTCAGAGTTTGGAGCGCTCGAGCTCTTCCACTGCCAGCACCAGCACCCGGAGCGGCAGTTGGCCATCACGAAGCAGGGAGCGGATTGTGGCGGCCACCTCTGGCGTGAGCCGCTGGGCCCGCTGGCTGTCGGCGTCGCGGATGTCAAACGGCAGGAACTGTTCCTCTGTGCGGCCTTTGCTGCCCAACCCTGGGAAGCCGGCCATCTCCACCAGCACCGCCAGCCGGGCCGTGGTGGTGCTCAGCTCATTGGTGCGCTTCGCCTTCTCTTTCAGGGCCCAGCCGTAGGCCTTCAGAACGGCGTCAACCGGTTGGAGGTGGAATCGATCGGCCTGCCAGCGGGGATCATGGGTGAGCCCGCTGGTGAGCACCAGCTGGATCTCATCCCAATCAGTAGGAGGGGTGCTCAGGAAGGCGTCAATGCGGGCGAGCTGTTCGTCGCGGGTGAGAGTTTGGTCGTTCGGGGCCTCTTCTGGGCCTTCATCTCCGGCGGCTTTCCCGCTTCCACCTGCGCAGCTCGCTCGCCCATCAGGAAGTCATGGAGCTCATCCACCATGGGTTTCGGCAATTTCCGGGTGTCTTCCATGTCCCACTCGCCACGCTTGAGATGAATCCATTCCTCAGACTCATCTTCCGCGGCCATGTATTCAGCGCGACCAAGCAGCAGCGCTGTCACCAGCGTTCGCTTGTGATCACTCAGCAGCGCCTGACTGTTCAGGAAAGCGCTGAACTCCTGGGCATCGCTGCTCAGAGCTCCAAGCGCTTTGAGCTTCTCATTGATCGCCTGGGTGTCGTTGATGTCGCTGCTGGTCTGGAACTGAGCAATGATTTGGTCAACATCCTCAATCGGCAGACCTGTCTCCCTGGCAATGGATTGAGTGAGGCGGATGTAGGCGCCATAGGTGACGGTCTGATCACGCTGCTGTTGCTCGAGCAGCTCCGCTTCACCCTGGAGCAATTTGCCGTAGACAGCCAACCGGAACGGCCCCAGCACCTTGTAATCGGTGCGGAAGGTGGCCAGGATTCTGCTGCTGACGCTCATGCGGCTGGCCTGATTGGGGAACTGATCTGCCACCCAACGTAGCGCTGCCCTGCATTGAGAACATCCTCAGGCAAGGCCAGATAGAAGGCCGCGCCGCCGGTCGGCGGTGACACCAGCACGTCGGAAGAGATGGTGCCGGCCTCAACCACCAGCATCCCCACCTTCAGTTGATCGCCAGCCTCGTTGAAATTGCAGTGGATCGCCACCACGTTCTGCATTGGCGAAACCAACAACCGGTGAAACATGCGGCGGCTCAGGCCGTTGCTTCGATCGCCAGGCCCATCGCCGCTGCTGCTTCTTCAGCCGCGGCCGGGGAAGCGTAAAGGCCCTCGCCCTGGGCCTGGAGGTGCAGCTGCTGATAGTTGGGCGCCGATTCGATCAGCGCAAGGAAGCGCCGCCGCGTCGTGGGGCCTCGGCGCAGGTATCCAACCACCACGGCGAGGGTGTGGCTTACGTCTGGGGGGCGGGTGTTCATGCGTCGAGCTGGGGATCTCTGGCTGCAACCACAATAGAACGATCCCAGACCACCCAATACTCCTCGGCATTGGCATCGAATGTGCGGGCCAGCATCGCTGTTCTCTTTGATCCCAGCGATCTCTTCCTTCGTGAGAGTCGGCGCCGGCTTTGGATTTGCCCCTGGCACTTTGCCCATGAGCAGCGCGGGGCCTGCATCCCTGATTCGGATCTCTTGCGCTCTGGCCTGAAGGCGCTCGGCGTCTCTATGCCGACCAACTGACCAAAAAGAAAGGGCCCCGAAAGGCCCCCTCTCACTATTCCTCCCAGCGTCTGCGTTTCTTTGTTTGGAGACTAGGACCGCAGGCAGCTGGGGACATCAAAGGAGATTCCCCCCTTGATTTTACCTGCTTCACGGGTTGCACCCCGTGAAGCCACCATCCCTAAATCGGGATGGAATTGGTCCAACAATAGCGCAAGTGTGCCGCTGCTCGCCCCTAAGGGAGAGCCGGCGATCAAGCCGACACATAGGGCCGCAGCCGAGCTGAAGGCGTTGCAGCAACTGGGTGATGCCGCCGGCTGGCCCCCTGAGGCCTATGCCGCGATTGCCCATTGGCACGACCGCTGGAGGCCTGATGAGCCGGCCCTGGGCCACCGCTGGCGCCGCTGGGCGGGCTGTGGCGTCACGGGTCAGCCACGTTCCGGTTCCGGTTCATCGCGGATCGGGGGTGACCAGGCCCTCCTTCCGCACCGTGATGCACGTGCTGCCGCAGCTGTAGCCAACGCTGCACTTCTTC
>Ga0222679_1000754_pt1 | contig 10577 bp, 6 predicted proteins | sample AntAcemetagen939_FD_179843 | JGI IMG/M metagenome (GOLD analysis project Ga0222679, IMG submission 179843) | Saline water microbial communities from Ace Lake, Antarctica - #939 | ecosystem: Environmental > Aquatic > Non-marine Saline and Alkaline > Saline | place: Antarctica: Ace Lake | collected...
AAAGGAACCTAAAAAAGAAAAAAAGGCCCCTGCCAAAAAGGCCCCTGCCAAAAAGGCCCCTGCCAAAAAGGCCCCTGCCAAAGCAGACCCCGACACCAAAAAAGATGAATTCGGATTTGGTATCGGCACCAAAAGAAATCTCTTTGTAGAATCTATCCGGGAAAACCCCATGACAATGACTGAAATCAAAAAAGAAGATTGGAATGATTCTGGCCAGTCATTTTATCAGGCATGGGGCGTTATTAAGACATCCGGCAAGGGTAAAACTGACGGCAAAAAAATGTCAATTTAAGATTAAATCCCACCCGATTAAACCATCTACTATTCAAATAATTAATTTAAAAAGGAAATTCAATGACAGAAATAAATCTATACGGGGATGGTTTAATCGGGCCAATCAAGCCCACGTCAAAAAGTGTTGTAGCTGATAAATTTATTATACCCCCTTTTTCAATATTAAATACGAGATCAGGATTTTGGCAAAAAAGAAAAAGAAGATGGATTGGTTTAGGTATTAAAAGTGAATTAGGAAGAGATGGAAAAATAAAAAGTAAAAATAGTTTAGCAGAAAGAATGGACAGAATAACTGATTATGATTTGCCTCTTAATATTAATCGTCATGGGACAAAAACAGGCACTTCTATTTTTGACCCCGTTTTAACTGAATTAATGTATAAGTGGTTTTGCCCTGTTAATGGGCAAATAATAGATCCTTTTGCGGGGGGCTCAGTTAGGGGTATTATCGCCTCTTTATTAGGTTATGATTATTGGGGTTGTGATTTAAGCCAATTCCAAATTGATGCAAATATTAAACAAGGGAAAGACATTTGTGAAAATCAACCTGAATGGGTTTGTGGGGATTCATTATTAGAAATAAAAAAGGCCCCTAAAGCAGATTTCATATTCTCTTGCCCACCGTATGGAAGTCTTGAAAAATACTCCGATGATCCAAGGGATATCTCAAATATGAGTTATGAGGATTTTATCACAACATATGAAAAAATCATTTCGGAATCCTGCAAAAGATTAAAAAATAATAGGTTTGCTTGTTTTGTTGTTGGGGATTTCAGGGACAAAAAAGGGTTCTATAATAATTTTGTTTCGGAAACCATATCCTGTTTTATCAATAGCGGGCTCAAATTATATAACGAAATAATCCTGATAACGGCCATTGGATCATTGCCAATTAGGATTACAAAACAATTCGAAGCGGCAAGAAAAATAGGTAAAACCCATCAAAATGTATTGATTTTTGTCAAAGGTGATCCCAAAAAAGCTACAAAGGAAATAACCAAATAAGGAGAAAATAAACAATGGCAAGGCAAAGAAAAAGAGCAGTAAAAGAAGAAACAAAAACACAGGAAGAAATCGTCATATTGAAAAAAGATATCGTGAAAGCCCTGGAATCAATCAAGCCGGGAATTGCCGGGTGTAACGACCTTTCCGATCAATCAGAATTGGTGATATTTGCCGATGATAAATTGATATCTTTCAATGATCAATTGTCAATATCATACCCAATTCAAACAAGATTAACAGGGAGTATTTACGCAAATGAAATTCTTCAATTTGTAAAAAAAGCCCCGGAAAATGAAATCAAGATTGAGCTGGATGAATCCAATGAAAAAGGAAACCAATTCATTTTCCAATCAGGCAAGGTCAAGGCCGGATTTTATATTTCAATTGTCGATCCTCCCAAATTAGACATTGGGAAAAAATGGGAAGAACTACCTCCGAATTTTTCAGACGCCATTTCTCTTTGCTACCCAACAGCGGCAACCAAATCAGATAGAGGAGTTTTAACCTGCCTCCAAATAACCGACAATCTGGTTATAAGCTGTAATAATTATCAGGCATCCAAATACCAGTTAGCTGATTGCCCCGTGTCCGGATTAATACAAGCTGAATCAGCAAAGATCCTGGCGGCCTTTAAACCTGTTGATTATCAAAAAGGAACGGGCTCCTGGAACCATTACCGGTCAAGCGACAATGCAATAATTTCAATTCTGTCTATTGAAGAAGAATACCCGACAGACAAAGTTATGTCGTTATTCGCAATAGACGGGGAGTCAATTGAATTGCCGGATAATCTGAAAGAAGTTATTGAACGCCAGGAAATTATGGCAACCGATTCAGATTCATCCCCGTTAATAGAAATTAAAATCAACAAAAACACCATGGAATTCAATGCTACCAATATCAAAGGGTGGATATCTGAGACTGTTGAGATGGCTAAAAACAAAAAGGAATTGAGTTTTCATGTGAACCCGATAACCTTGAAAAGCGTGTTGGCTGATATCCAGGATGTTACAGTGAACGAGTCCATCTTGAAAATTGATTCTGATATTTTCTCATATGCCATAGCCCTGAAGGTGTAAATTATGAATTTTTGCCACTTGCATTTACACACGGAATATTGTCTTGCCGGGGATACAATAATTTATAATTGCATCCAAAATGGCAAAAAGAATAGAAAAGATTATACTCTGCCTCATAATTGCAAAACAATAAAATATTTATATGAGGCAGAGTATTCAAAAGAAAGAGGAAGAACAGCAAAAAAATATCCAATAAAAGTCTGGAATGGATCTAAATTTGTAAGATCAAAAATAAAAAAAATCTCCAGATCATGCCCAAAACAGCTATATGAAATTTTAACAGAAAATGGAAAAAAAATAAGAACATCTAAAAATCATAAATTTCTTAGCGCAATGGGTTGGAGAAGATTGTCTGAATTAGAAGTTGGTGATTTATTAGCGTGCAACGGACAAAAAAAATATGAAGACAAAGAATGGTTGCTTAAAAAATATATTGAAGAAAATTTAAACCAACAACAAATAGCAGATATTTATAATGTCAGTAGAGACGTTATAAAGAAATTTCTAAAAAAATATAACATCCATAAAACAAAAAATGAATGGATGAAAGGCCATTTTGTTTCAGATCAATGTCGGGGAAAAATAAGCAAAATAAAATTAGAAATAAGAAAAAATTTAATTAATGAAATTCCATCTTCATTAAGCACAAGCAGAAGTCGGGTTAATCGTAGATGGTATTTAGAAAAAAAGAAATGCAATAGATGTGAATCAAAGAAGAATCTGCTTATTCACCATAAAGACCGAGACCCCATTAATAATAAAATTGAAAATTTAGAAGTCTTATGCAAATCATGCCATGAATTTGAACACGCCAGATGTCCACTCACCATAAGATACGAAAAAATTATTTCGATAAAAAAGGATAAAATAGAAGAAACATACGACATAGAAGTATTCCATCAATCGCATAATTTTATTGCCAATGGCTTTGTGGTTCACAACTCACAATTGGATGGGGTCGGTTCCCCAAAACAGTATGCCAAACGAGCCAAAGAAATGGGCTTTGAATATCTGGCTATGACTGATCATGGAAATTGCGATGGAGCTATCCAATTCCAGAAGGCTTGTAAGGCAGAAGGCATCAAATCCGTAATCGGTTGTGAAATGTATATTGTGCCTTATATGGACGCGAAACACAAGGGCGAAAAGCGAGGGCATATAACGGTATTAGTCAAGGACTTATCGGGCTGGGAAACTCTTCTAAGGCTGCTTACCAAGGCAAATTTAGAAGGGTTCTACCACAAACCCAGGATAGATTATGAATCCATGCTCAATGTTGATTTATCCGGCCTGATTATTATGACCGCCTGTGCGGGATCATTTTTACATTTAGATGGATCGATTGATTTTTTATGTGATCTTATCCAAAATAAAGTTGAATGTTATTACGAAATAATGCCTCATAATATTCCTGCCCAAGAAAAAATACATAAAATTATTGAACAAGTTTATGACGAAATAGATTTACCATTCGCCGCAACCAATGACACCCACTATATTAATCGGGGTGATTGGCAAGCCCAGGAAGTATTATTGGCTATTCAATCCAAGGCAAAATGGAAGGATGAAAACAGGTTTAAATTTGGATTCAAGGGTTTGCATCTACGATCTGAAAAAGAGATGGTCCGGGCATTTCAAAAACAAGGTTATTGGTCAAATAAAATTATAAAAGAAGCAATGGACAATACGATTAAAATTGCTGAAAAATGCTGTGATTTTGTTATCCCAAAACAAGATATATCTTTGCCAGAGCCTCCAGGAACGAAACATCGAAACAAAGATCATATTACGGCCTCCGCCAATGATGATCAAGAATTATCTTATCTTATTTACAGTAGCAATAAAGAACCCTTATTGGAGAATAAAATTTATTCAGATAGGCTTGATTACGAATTTGATATTATTTCCCAAAAGGGATTTTCAAGATATTTTCTCATTGTTGTTGATCTCCTTAATTGGTGTGATAAAAATGATATCATGTTTGGCCCCGGCAGGGGTTGTTTTACTCCGGATTCAAAAATAATTTGTTCATCTCATAATAAAATAGAATATAAAAATATATCAAGTATCGAAACTGGAGATAATGTTATTTGTCATGATGGAACAACAAATAAAGTCATTGATAAATTACAATATGATATTGAAGAAGAAATTATTGAAATAGAAACGATAGACGGTAGAATTATTGAATGCACATTAGACCATAAAATAATGACAGATAAAGGATGGATTGAAGCGCAATATTTGAACCCGACTTATCAAATATTAGATTGGAGAAAAAACAATGGATGAAATTTGGAAGGATGTCAATTTTATCGACAACAAAGGAGATATAATTAATTTTTCGGGATTGTACCAAATTTCAAATATGGGAAGAATTAAAAGTCTTTCTCGCGATATAAAAGCAAGCGAATCTGGAACCTTGAGAAAAACCGAAGAAAAAATTATACGAGGATCGTCTTCTGGTTTAAATAATTATATTGACGTTAATTTATGGTGGAACAATATTTCTTACACAATCCAAAAAAGCAGGTTAGTAGCTTATATGTTTTTAACCAATCCGGATAATAAGCCATGTGTAGAACATCTAAATACAATAAGGACAGACGATAGAGTTGAAAATTTAAGATGGTGTACATATTTAGAAAATAACAATAACCCAATAACCAAACAAAAACAGCGTGTATCAAATAGAATTGCAAATACCCCCAAGAAAAGGAAAAAGATTTCCAAAACATTAAAAAAATATTTTCTAAAAAACAAAAACCCATGGGCAACAGAAATAATAAATACAAAAACAAATGAGAAATTTGACTCTATAAAAAAGGCGGCTAACAGTATAAATAAAGACAGCGAATGGCTTGCAAGAAAATTAAGAGGTCGTTGTAAAAACAATACTGATTTTCAATATGTTAAAAAATACGCACAAATAAAATCGGTTAAAAGAAAAAAATATAAAGGGTTGGTATATGATTTAACAGTCAAAAACAAACACAGCTATAATATTGAAGGATTAGCTGTTCATAATTCAGTCGGTGGAAGTCTTATCGCATATTTATTAGGATTTACAGAAACAGATCCAATCAAATATGGATTATATTTTTCCAGGTTTATTTCAGAGGAACGCAACGATCTCCCGGATATTGACATCGATTTTGAGGATCGGAAAAGACATCTGGTAATTGAATATCTTGAAAAGACTTATGGCAAATATAACACTGCTGGAATATCCACTTTCCTGAGAATGAAAGATCGGGCTATAATCCACGATGTTGGCAAGGTGTTTGATGTGCCATACAAAACAGTAAATGAATTCGCCCAAAGTATTGTTCCTTACCGGGACGATATGAATACCCTTGAAAAGGTTTTGGAACTGGATGAAGGGCAGGAATTCAAAAAGCAATATCCAGAAGTGGTCCGCAATGCACTAAAATTAAAAGGAACCATAAAATCAAGTGGTCAACATGCTGCTGCTGTTGTCATATCTAAAGAAGACCTCCGGAAAACTAATCGCTGTAATTTGGCTGTCAGATCCAAGCGAATTATGGTTAATTTTGATATGGAAGATAGTGAGTATTGCGGCTTGATGAAACTCGATATATTGGGCTTGAATACATTATCTGTGCTTGCTCAGACTAAAAAATTGATCAACAAAAAAGATTTCGAATTCAGAAATATTCCACTTGACGATCAAAATATTTTTACAATGCTTTCCAGGGGCGAGACAGCGGGCGTATTCCAGTTGTCTGCCGTCCCATCTACAAAGTTATGTAAGGATATGGGGGTCAAGGAGTTCGTTGATATACCGGCCATTCTGGCCCTTGTACGGCCTGGTCCGTTCTACTCCGGTATGACCGAAATGTATATTGAAAGATATCACGGGAAGAAGTATCAGAAAACCCATCCTATTTACGATTCCATTACAAAAGAAACATATGGACTTCTTGTCTATCAAGAACAAGTAATGGCTGTCATTTCTAAGATGGCCGGATTGCCGGAATCAACAGCGGATAAAATCAGAAAAATAATTGGCAAGAAAAGGGATTCGTCGGCATTTGAAGAATATAAAAAAATATTTATTAGAGGATGTTTGAAACAGAAAACTTTTTCTCGTAAGCAAGCCCTCCAATTCTGGGCAGGGCTTTTGGAATGGGCAAGCTACGGATTCTCGAAAAGTCACGCAACAGAATACGGGTTAATCTCATACTGGACAGCATGGTTAAAATATCATTATCCATCTGAATTTATGGCTGCTGAATTAACATATGGGACAGGTAAAGAAGATATTGCAAACGAAGCCAGGAAACGGGGTATCAAAATCATTACACCCAAAATAGGTTTTTCCGATGCTATTGAATGGAGGGTTGCTGATAAAATATTGTACGCTCCATTTATCGAAATAAAAGGTGTTGGTGAAAAGGAAGCCCATAAAATATTAAATCCAATATCCCAAAATTCGGGTGGTTTTTTTAATTTAAAAGATGTCGTGGCTATTTCAAAATCTTCTTTTTCGGGAACAACAGCCATAACATTGAGCAAAATAAAAGCCCATGATCAACATGAAGTTCCAGAAGAAAAGATTTTAAAGGAATATTTTTCAGAAGGATTATTTATTACTCAAAAAGAATCTCCTATAAGTCGAAGGCCAAGAAGAAAAAACAGAGATGAGATCCCTTTCTAAGTTTTTTTAAAAATCACTTTATAATAAGGATACCATGATAAAAAAATACGAAGAATATCTTAAAAAAAAAGTAAATGTCGCAATGCCCAGTGGATTCGATACCCCATTAAAAAAATTGAATCCCATGCTTTTTGATTGGCAAGCCATCCTTACAAAATGGGCAATTGCCAGAGGCCGGGCAGCTTTATTTGAGGATTGTGGCCTGGGCAAAACATGCCAATTACTCGAATGGTCAAAGCAAATTCATAAAAAAGAAAAAGAACCAATTTTGATTCTCGCACCATTAGCCGTATCAGAACAAACACAAAGAGAAGGCAAAAAATTTGGAATAGATGTAAATATTTGTGTTAATGATAGTGATGTAATTAATGGAATAAATATCACCAATTATGAAAAACTTCATAAATTTGACCCTGATAGATTTGTTGGAATTGTACTGGATGAATGTTTTTCTCCTGACACTCCAATAGATGTTTTTAATATTGACAATTCTTTAGGATCGAAGTATATTAAAGATGTCACCATTGGGGATAAAATTTATAATGCAGGAGGAATTGATCATGTATATAATATCTGTAAAAGACCCATCGACAGGGCGGTTCAAATTCGTATCAAAGGAAGGCCGTTTACCTGTAGCGAACATCATCCATGGTTTACCTTGCATGGATGGAGATTCGCAAAAGATTTACAACCCGAAGATTGTCTCATGGCAACAGAAGAGACAATGCGCTTGGTGCGGGGTGATTTTTCGTCCAAAATATGTGGCGAACAAAATGGCGAGGTTTTGCGGGACATCTTGCTCAGCGAAATGGAGGATGAATACTCCAGAACACAAAGCAAAAGTACATACCCCAGAGATAGCGGCCAAAAGGGGAATTTCGAGATCAAAATGGCTTCGAAGCGGAGATCCCAAAGCGATAAAAGAAATGGATCGAATAGCCAATTTAAATCCAATGTCAAATCCCAAAACAATCGAAAAAATGATTCAAACCAAAACAGCCAACGGAACATTTCGGCAATGGAAAGGAAAAAAGGGAGGCAACGGTCGACCATTCTCAATCCCGCAACAAATAATGATAGAATGCCTGTCAAAAAAATGGATTCCAGAATATCCAATTTCTTTAGGAAAAAGGCAACCTGGATATCCAACCTGTTACAAAGTGGATGTAGGAAATCCAACTCTAAAAATAGCAATAGAAATAGATGGGGCAGGACACGTGAACAAAAAAGTACAAATTATCGACAAAAAGAAAGATCAAAAATTGATATCTTTAGGGTGGAAAGTATTGAGATTTTGGAACAAGGACATCCTGAATTGGAAAAATACAGGGATGAATCAGGCATCGTATATTTCTATGACATTGAAGCAGAACGGCATCCATCTTTCAGCGTAAACGGATGCCTTGTTCATAATTCCAGTATTTTGAAAAATTTCTCCGGAGCAATTCGAAATGAAATTATTGGTTCTTTCCAAAAAACTAAATATCGCCTTGCTTGTACTGCAACCCCAGCCCCCAATGATTATATGGAGTTGGGAAACCATTCTGAATTTTTAGGAGTGATGACAAGATCAGAAATGCTATCAACCTTTTTTATAAACGATACTGACAAAGTTGGCCATTGGCGATTAAAGGGACATGTAAAAAATAATATATTTTGGAAATGGATGGCATCATGGGCAATCATGATTAATAAACCATCTGATATCGGATTTGATAATAGCGGATTTGAATTACCAGAAATTGAATATCATGAACATATTATAAAATCAGACGCAAAACCAACAGAAGGATTATTATTATTACAAACAGCATCAACATTAGATGAACGTCGGAAAGTAAGACGGGAAACAGTTGAAATTAGATGTCAAACAGCGGCAGATATAATTAACCCAACTGATAGTAGATGGGTCTGTTGGGTTAATTTAAACCCAGAAGGTGAGGCAATCACAAAAAAAGTTAATTACGCCAAAGAAGTTGCAGGTAGACATTCTAATGATATCAAAATCCAGAGAATGATTGGATTTGCTTCCGGCGATTTGAAACGGATAGCGACCAAACCAAAAATAGCAGGCCTTGGTATGAATTGGCAAGTTTGCAATAAAGCGGCATTTATTGGACTGAGTGATAGTTGGGAACAATTCTATCAGGCAGTAAGGCGCATATGGAGATTTGGGCAAAAAGAGAAAGTCGATATTCATATTTTTATTGAAGAGCGGGAAGGATCTGTTTTAAAAAACATTAGGCGTAAAGATAAACAGGCAAAATTAATGACTGAAAATATGATAAATCATACAAAAGATTTTGCTAAAATAGAATTGGAACAATCCAAAAAAACATTTATTGATTATTCACCTACTAAAAAAATGAGGTTGCCAAAATGGATAACAGGGTAATTAACGAAAATCAATTAATTGAAATGCTCAAAAAAGCAAAAAATATTTTATTAATAGAACCTCCATATCGGCGGAGTTATATTCCATTAGGATTGGCTAAAATATCCACATTTGCAAAATCTAATGGAGCGAAAATAACTTATTCAAGGGGAATTATTCCTGGCAATTTTAATTTGATTTGTATCACTTCTATGTTCACCAATGATTCCGACAAAGTTTTAAAAGTCATACATGATTGTCAAAATGGCCTACTTTTAAATAATGTGCCTGTTATTGTTGGTGGAATATATGCCTCAATAATGTCAAAACACGTATTAAAAAACACATCAAAAAATCTTTACGTTTTTACGGGTCATTCAAAAATACTTGATTCTTATTTACCGGATTATGATCTTGATTATGGTATGAGTGGATTTTTTAATAATGTAATGACTTTATTTACGACAAGGGGATGCGTAAATAAATGCGCGTATTGCATGGTCTGGCGGATGGAGCAAGAATATTATATCTGTCCAAATTGGAAGGGAAATATTGAAAATATAGACCGAGAAGTTTGCATGGTTTCAGATAATAGCTTTTTATCCGCCCCACATGAACATATTAAAAATGTAATCCATTGCCTGAATGAAAATAATAAAAAAGTGATATTCAATAATGGCATGAATTGTAGAGAAATTAATGATAAAAATGCAAAGTTGCTTGCTTCTTTAAAATATACAAGGCAGGGGTTTAGAATTGGATTTGATAGAATAAAAGATGATGGTCATTATCAAAAAGCCATGGAGAAATTGCAAAAAGCTGGATTAAAATTATCAGGCAACTCTTATACATATGTTTTATATAATTTTGAAGAAACTCCGCAAGATGCTTATTACAGGGCAACTGAAGCATGGAAATTTAAAAGCAATCCATATTTAATGCGATACCGGCCTTTAAATCAAACCCATAAAAAATTAGATTATATTGGAAAATATTGGACAAAAAATCTTATTAGAGCCTTTTCTTATTACGGTTCGACATTTGGATATAATAGGGGTGATAAAACTTTTGAAGGATGGATGAAAAGTTCCGATATAAAATTGACTAATGAAGATTGGGATAAATGGAATTACAGGAGATAAAA
>Ga0222679_1000755_pt1 | contig 10568 bp, 7 predicted proteins | sample AntAcemetagen939_FD_179843 | JGI IMG/M metagenome (GOLD analysis project Ga0222679, IMG submission 179843) | Saline water microbial communities from Ace Lake, Antarctica - #939 | ecosystem: Environmental > Aquatic > Non-marine Saline and Alkaline > Saline | place: Antarctica: Ace Lake | collected...
ATATGCAGCCGCAAACTGTGATGACTTTTCTACCAATGCTACCTATGCCGGTCTTACATGGGCAGCCCAGGGCGAGATCTGGTTTAAGATCATGCTTGAGTTGATCTTCCGCTATGGTGCTGAGGAAAAACTCTGCCTGTGTGGTAGTGGATTCTTGCTTGGTATAGATGCCCTCGCAATGGCTGGTGGACAGATTAACCTTCAACCTGCTCAGAAGTCCTACGGTATGGACATTAGATCATGGATTACTCCTTTTGGGACTATCCATATGAAGACTCATCCGTTGTTTTCTCATGACGCAACTACCCGTAACATGGGAGTTATCCTTGAGCCTAAGGAACTGACTAACAGGTTCATAGATGATACCGCCTTCTTTGGCGAGAGCTCTGCCAAGAGTCATCCTGATGGTTATGGTCAGAGGCGTATCGATGGGACTAATGAGGAATTTCTAACTGAGTCTGGTCTTGAGTTTGGGCTTCCGCAGAAGTGTGCGGTGCTCAATGGAGTTGGCATTGATAGTACACTTGACTAAGGCTAACCTCCGCAATGCCGACAGCGGACTGGGGAGTTTTGCTCCCAGGCTTTCAGGCTTCCCAGTCCGTTTAACAATCAAACGATCTGTTTGGAGATAGCATGGACTTATTAGGAATAAGAACAAAGTTTAGATCACTCTCAGGGCGATTCGATTTAGTCAATGCAGACTTCTCTGACAATGGAGCGGACTTCTTTATTAATGAAGGAAGGAAATTTCTTGATCGCCTAGACGAAACCCAGAAGTCATGGGCTACTGTTTATCGTCTTGTTGCTATAGGATTTTCAAGTGTCTCGTTCCCATACTGCAGAGCTATTAAAGAAGTATGGGCAGCTTCCATTACCCAAGGACGTTGGCAGCTTACAAAGAAAAGTCTCCAAGACATGATGGAAGGATACCTTACAGGATTACCAAGTTCACGTAACCAAGGTACTCCATTATACTACTCCCCTTGCATCACAAGGCATGTTCCTGAAGATGTAGAAATGGATGACTTTGAAGCCTTCATGGGATTTGTAGAAGTTCCAATGGGAGATGCTCATGAGTATAATACTATTATTCTAAATGTCCCTGCAGATGTTCAACTAATGCTAACTGTTAATGGGTTGTTCTATTCACATTATTTGGAAGAGGATACTGACAAGAATTATTGGTCTGAGGTTCATCCGATGCTTCTGATCATGGCAGCTTCGAGACAAGCTGAGATCGTCAATAGGAATACTCAAGGTGTTAATGATTGGACTAATGCGATAGCTGTAGATATGAAGCAGATAGGAATGGACCTTGTTGAAGAACTAATTGCTGAAGTAGATCAAATGGAGGGGTAAGATGTCTGATATAGAAGAGAGAATCAAAAAACTAGAACTAATAGTAAAACGTCTCGCTCGCAAACAAGTAAAGAAAATCCAAGCTATCATAACACCTTACCCAATCTCATCTGCTGTATTCGGAGATAATGTCAAAGGGCCTGTTCTCCAGTATATGTTTCCTTGTTCAGGAACTATTACTAAAGGCTTAGTTGATATTGGGAAGAGACTTAAAGAAGGTGTTTTAGTAGGGATCGAGCTTAAGACTCAGTTAGGTGGAGAGTCTAAGTCCTACGCAATGAGAGGGAAGAAATTCCTAGTCGAACCTCAGGTAGAGATTAGTGCTGGGGATAAGCTAACAGTTTCCATAGAGCCTAATGGGGTTGAGAAGATAAATGAAGCTTGGGTCTCCTTCCTATGGCTTCCTAATATAAAGGAAACTGATATTCATAACATCTTGTTAGACTCACTTGATCGAATCGAAGAGGATTCAAAATAATGGAATTTAGTGGGCTAGTTGATATTCTAAACATTAATAAATCTAAGAACTTTGTTGATAGAATTATTAACAAAGATAAATATCCAGTATTAGACTTAGGCGGTGGGAAAACTGCTACCCACAAAATGTCCTGGGGAACTGCTGATGGAAAGAATGTAGTATTTCCAACTGTATTATATGAGAATGGTGCACTAAATCAATATGATCCTAATGAAGCATTTAGTAAAGCTATAGAAAGTGGAGAGTTTATAGAGTTTGATTCTCCAGATGAAGCTGATTGGTTTTCTAAAAACTACAAACAGTATTGGGATAAGTCTATGTTAGACCAAATTAATAAGATGAATGAGGTTGTCAAATGAGAGAATTTGAACTAATTATCGATGAGGCATTGAAGAAGGGACTTTACCCTGATAGGTCTATCCCTGTAAATGATGAGTGGCTTTCCGGAGCACTAGGCTTTCGCATAGGTAAGCATGACCTTGAAGGATATGAGATTAGTAATGACCATCCACTTGAAGGGTTAGTAGACCTAGACTACTCCTGGCCTTATCCTCAGTTTATTGTAGGTGAGCGATACAACTTTCTAATCTCCAGGGACTCAACAGTTGATCTGGAAGATAGTGTGTATCTAGTAGCTGATGACTACACAGTCACTCATATATTTGATATAGATCAACTAACCTTCGGCACCGGCACCTTGATGGAAGTAGCAGACTTTGGTGAGTATGCCTTTATGACCAATGGAGTTATTATGATCTATTGGGATGTAGGGCTTGCCGACTGGCATGAGGTAATAGCTGATGCAACCATCCCTATGATGCATACTATATGCAACTTCAAAGGTCAGGCTGTAGGAGGTAATGTAGAAAGTGTATGGCACGACTGTGATGAAACTTACTACGTATGGTCTAAGATTGGTGAGATGGACTTTACTCCGACTAGGCGAAATGAAGCTGGGTACAGACGCTGCCCGTTTGGAGGAGAGGTTTATCATACTAGGCGTCTAGGAGATCATGTAGTTGGTTATTCATCTAAAGGAATTACTCTGTTAAGCCCAGTGACTACACCTGCTGCTACGTTTGGATTTACTGAGTTAGATGATGTAGGATTGATTAACCAAGGTGCAATAGATGGTAATCTCAAGCGTCATGTTTATGTAGGAACTGACTATGTAATAAGAGAGATTACAAAAGAAGGAGTCAAAGAACTTGGTTATTACTATTACATGGAACAGCTTGACAATGGATCTGATGATATAATTGTTAGATATGATAGGATTAAAAAGGACTTTTATATAGGGAATAGTGAGGAAACTTATCTACTCTCACCTTATGGCCTGACTCAAGTCCCACAGCATCCTTCAGCAGTGTGGACTATAAGTAGCTATGATGATGAAACAGTGATGCTACCCAGGGCAGTAGACGACTATGTGCCTTCACTAATGACTACTATCTTTGACATGGGTTATAGAGGACAGAAGACTATATTTTCGGTTGAGTCTGATATGTTTTTAGCTCTAGGCCCAGAGGTTTTAATAGGTTGGATGGATACCTTATTCGCCTGGGGATATACGGACTTAGTACCACTAAATGATCAAGGAGTAGCATCTGTTATAGCGTCAGGTAATGAGTTTGTGGTTCAGATAAACTGTACCTTGGTTGCAACTATGTCACCTATAAAATACATCAAGGTAAGATACAAGATGACTGACCTGCGTGGAATTAGAGGAGTCTATGCACCAGCTCCTCGTGGACAGGCTTAGGAGATTAACTATGCTAACAAGACTTATACCCGAGCAGGTTTCAAAGTTCTGGGACATTATAAAGTTTGCTGTAGAAGAATCCCTACCTCCAATCGTAGGTGATCACCCTGATAAGATGAACAGAATCCTATCAGCTGCTTTAAGTAGCAAGATAGAAGTCTGGGTTTCTTATGTTAAGGGTGAGGAGGCAAACAAGTTTGAGGGTGTAGTACTTACAAAGACCCTCTATGACAATGCAAGTGATACAAAGAACTTACTAATATACTGCATCTATGGATATGAGGAGGTGGGCGATAGTAGCTGGTTTGGAGGGATTGATAAACTAGCCATGTATGCGAAGTCTAGAGGATGCTCCCAGATAATCGCTTACACCGACTCACCTTATATAGTTAAGATAGTTAAAAGACTAGGTGGTGAAGCAGACTATACATTTTGTTCTTTCGATGTTAATAAGATCGTTCAAAAAATAAACGGTCTTGGCGAGGTATAAAGAATGATACATTTTAGCTCTGAGTTTGGTCTTGAGTTTAGGAATTATAAAGGTGGAGGTGGAGGTGGTGGTTCTGGTGAGGTTGACTATCCAGATTATATGAAGGTAATTCATAACGACTGGCTGGATAACACAGGACTTGACACTCTCACTTCGTCAATAACAGATATTATGGAAGTTGCACAGGGTGGGTCACCTTGGACAACCCAGGCTGCTTATGATCCTGATGCTGACTTGGTTAACCTAATTGCCCAACCTGATGATCTACAGACTATGGTTACTTTACTTAGTACAGGTACTGGGCTTGATGCCTTGATGTCGTCTATACTTGATGCAGACAGAGTTGATGCATCAGTGACTGAATATGCAGCTGACCTAGACGCTCGTTTGAATGCTGAGGTCTTGCCCAGGTTTGAGGCTGGCATGAGGGACATTAATGCAGTTACTTCATCTGCATTTGCTATAGGTCGAGCTAACATTGAGGAGAACCAAGATCGTCAGGTGGCTAAGTACAGCGCTGACTTACATATGAAAGCATTTTCAGATGACGCTATTAAAGTTATCGGATTGAAACTTGAGTATCAAAAAGTTGTTTCAACAATGTTAGCTGAAGCTTATCGAATTAAGATTGTGGCGAAGAAAGAAGAAAATGATGTGAATGTTAAGATAGACGAACAGGATGCACTGTGGGACTTGGAAGTGTTTCAGTATGGAGCTAACTTACTGGCAGCGATAGGTGGTGGGACTGTTGGTCCTGGGGCTAAAGGTCCCTCGACAGCTCAATCAGTAATTGGTGGGGCTATGTCAGGTGCTGCAGCTGGAGCAATGATAGCTGGGCCTGGCCCTCAACAAATCCCTGGGGCTATCATAGGTGGAGTTCTTGGTGCAGCTTCTGGATTACTATAGGAGGAATTATCATGGCTGAAGCAGCAGGTTTAAGCAGTTTACTTGAAAACAAGTTATTCATGCAGTATTTGTCAGGTGCTGGAGGGGCTATTAGTGCTGGGCAACCAGCTGGGCCAGCCCTAAATGAGGTTACTCAAAAAAACATAACAGCTCAGAACTTCTCCAAGCAACAGGATAGGTATATGAAAATACTTCAGGGTATTCTCAGTGGTGAAGGTGAAGTTCCTGAGGGAGCAAAGATGACTCGGGATGCTAAGGGAACTAAGTTTGAAATCCCTAGTACTGCATTGTCTATGGATGGTGGTGGAGGTGGTGAGGTAGCTGCTGGAGGTGGAGGTGTTGCTCCTGCAGGAGATCCCGGAGCAGGTATAAACAAGGAGCTAATGTCACTCATAAACCCTTCCTCTAGCCAGTTAGGTGGATCGTCTGCATCTGACCTAGCTGGCTTGACTCCACAGGATATCTCAAATGCTCTTAAAGGTGCTTTGAGTGTTGAGGCTTTGAAACAACAAACTGTTACTGACGCTGTAGACATGCAGCTTAAGCAAAGACAAATTGAATCCTTGACCCCTTCTATTACCATCCCAGGTACTGATATTAAGTTGACTAATGATCAGTACCTTAAATGGTATAAGGAAGCAGACAAGGATGAACGCACAGCTGCAATTAAGAACTTTGAGTATGCTAAAGAGAAAGGTTTCTCTGGTTCATTTGAACAGTTCCAGGATAACGCTAAGACTACTCATAAGAAGGATTATGATGAAGCAAAGTCAAGTGGTTACAAAGGAACCTTTAATGAATGGATGCTTGAAATGGCTAAGGCTGGAGCTACTACCATAGGTGACATCACAGGCCGTGAGAAGGCTAAGGGTGAGCTTGAAGGTCAGATGTATTTCAAGGATCCTAAGTGGACTGATGATGTTGATGAGCATATGGAAGATAAGAGCGTTAGACAAAAACTCATGAATGCTGAAGACCCAACTAAGGCTCATGCATCTGAAAAGGTTACATTTATAGAAAATAGAATCATGGCAGGTGGTGGGACTATTGAGAGTATCGAGTGGGCTGATGATGGGAAAAAGGTAATGATTTGGACAGTTAAATGGCCGTCTGGAGACACGGAGAAAATTAGACATGGTATCAGGAATTGATCTACTTGGAGTAGAGCAGCCGAAGAAATCTGGTATTGGGTTACTTGAGCAGAGTCAAAGTGTGGCTAAGAGTGGGCTTGAGTTGCTTGGGTCTGAGGTGGAACCTAAGACTTATACACCAGAAGTAAACCCTCCTGAAAAGTTAAGCACTAGCCCCTTTGATGTTGCTAGGTCTAGAGGATTTGTGTCTCCTGCTATACCTTTCTCAAAGGAGGAGTATGACACTACTCGTCCTGCACCTATTATCACAGACGAAGACAAGCAAGGATTTATTGATACAGCGGTAGGCCTTGCTAAGCTCTCAGGCCAACCTTATGATATGGCTAAGGGGATAGCCGAGTTTGCAGTTCATGGGATTCCTAGCTTCATGATGGGGATAGGATTTGCAGCTGAGAATATATTTAAAGAAGGGATACCTAGATTTCTTTCTGGGGGTAGCATCCTTGATATTTATAACTCAGCTGCATCAGCATTTGAGCACTCAGCTAGGATCGCAGAGCCTGCTAGGGAATTATTAGGTGAGGCATTAGAAATCCCACGTCAGACTATTAGGCAACTAGCAGGGGACAAAGTGACTAAGTACTTACTAGGCCTACCAGAGAATGTGAACTCTGAGTTAGTAGGTGCAGTAGGTATGTCTCCTGCAACTGGTGTTACTATAGCTGGGCGTAACTTAGCTGAAAGATTTGATAATGAGAATGTTAAGGGAGTGCTTCACTTTGCTACAGACGCAGTTGCATTAGCAGCATTAGGGAAAGCTTATCATGGTGGTAGGATGAAGGCCGTAGCTGATGTGAAAGCTGTGGAGGTGAAAGCTAAGGATATAGTTAGGAAGGAAGATATAGCTAATAAGATTCCTGATGAAGCTATTAAGGAGACGCAGAAGAAGCTGATCGAGATGGAGAAGATTCAACTTGATCTGCAGGCTAAGGAATTGATGGAAGGGTTGGATTATGGTAAGATGATTAAGGAAGATCTGAGTTCTAAGACTAGTCAAATTAGGGCGATTAAGCAGAATAAAAGGGATATTCTAGACGAGCAGATTGATAAGGGGATGGAGGGGTTGCCTAAGGAAAAGGTAGAAGAGTTTCGTGGCCCTGCAGCTAAAAGAGAAGCTGAGATGAGTGTGGCTATTGATGAAATGCAGAAGAGTAAGACTAAAGGTCTTCCTGAGAAATTAGATCTTAAGAAAAGAATAACTAAAAAGAATCTGGAGAGTCTTGCTAAAGAACAAGGAGTAAGTGCTGAATTTTTAGAACGGTTTTTAAACTCTAAAGATATCCCTTTAAATATAAGTGATATAGTTACAGTAGAAAAAGATAAGTTGAGGTTAGTACCTAAGCTTGACCAAGATACTAAAGATAATCTAAGTATGAGAAAGGCTAGATTTGATAATTCAGAAGAAGCAGTAGTAGCTTTGACTATATTGAAGGAGAAAGGTTATAATATAGGCCATGAAAATATAGTTCAAAATGATGCTGGAAGGTGGCAGGTTATACAAACCACAGACACTAACCTTAAACCACTTAGACCTATAAAAATTGAAGAACCAAAGACTAAAGGTCTTCCTGTTGAGGAGTCCAAGAGTATATCTAATCTACGAACTGACCTAGCAGAAAAATATAGTCTTGATCCACATGATCAGATAGTTCTAGGTGAAGAGATTTCTCCTTCAGGGCCTTCTAAGATTATTATCCAAAACTTATTTATACCTAAGAAGTTACGTAGACAGGGTATAGGAAGTAGTGTAGTAAAAGATATACAGCAATATGCTACAGAAAATAGGAAGGAGATTGTAACATCTGGAGTTAAGCAAGCTGATATAAAATTCTTTATTGATAGAGGATTTGTTAAAGATGGAGATGTGTATAAGTGGACTCCTGAAAAACCTGAACCTATCACAGACCTAGATCTCCAAACAGGTGTCCGTGAGCCTATTGAACTATCTACAGAAAACTCACCCTTTCGTGACCCAGATTCTACAGCCACAAGTGCAATGAAGAAAGTCTATGACGAGCATGGAAAGGGCATAGCGGAAGACCCTGAACTGTTCGTAGGCAAGATGATCAATGATGTTAATAGATGGCTTAATGGTGAGGAAGTTAATATTGAATCAGTTAGGAGTGGTCTTAGTGAGTTGGCTACTAGAGCTGAAGAGTTAAGGGATCATTTTATAGAGTCGCCTGATTACCCTGGGAACTTTATGGGATGGAAAGAGATGGTTGAGGAGGCTGCTAACTGGGGAAGGAAAGCAGATCGTTCAAAAATTGAACCGTCTGATATTACTTTAAAGATGGGAATAGATCCTAAGGATATAGTTGATTTTTCAAGATCTCTTATTAATAGTATAAAAGGTCGAGTCACTGAACCAAGGCCTCCTGTATCAGTGTTTGATGATCTAGTAACAAGTAGTAAAGTATCTTCCAAGCCAAAGATTGACCTAAGACCAATAGAAACCGAATTCACTCTTGACAAAGCTAATCTTCTACCTACACTCTTAAAAGATATATCTAATCAGAATCCTTCCAGGACTATGATCTATGAACTAATGCAGAATTCCCTAGATGCTCTTGGAACAAAGAAAGGGAATATAGATATATCAGTTGACTTCTCAGACGAAGGCCCAAAGTTAAAATTCACTGATGATGGTAAGGGGATGTCTCCTCAGGAAGTAAAGAAGTTTTTCTTAGTCGGTGGATCTATTGGTAAGTCTGGTACATCTACAAGAGGCGGGTATGGACTGGCTAAGATTCCTTTGTTATTAATACCTAAGAGAATAAAACTTACTACTACCAGGAATGGGGTTAAGTCTATCGTTGAGGCTAGTAGGGAAGACATATATGATGGAAAGATAACTATAAATCCTTCTGATGCTGCAGGGGAAAAGAATGGGACTGTGTTTGAAGCTGAATTACCTAACGAGATATATGACTCACAGATTGGTACATATGAGATTACTAATGCTATTGAGAGGGTAGTTGAAGGAACTTGGACTAATACGAATATTACATCAAGTATAAAAAGAATGGGTGATATAGAACATAAACCTATATTCATTAAACCTTCTCATCCTCTTAGTGAAGCTAAAGAAAAAGCCTTTCCAGTAGGGTTTGAATTAGATAAATCTAAAGTAACTATACATTTTGTAGAAACAGAGTCTTATGGAAACGACTGGAATAATTCTGGGAAGATTGGTATAGATGGAATGGTTACTAATAAAGGTCTAGTCATTGATATCCCAGCTAGTTATTTAATCAATGCTAGTCTCCCAGTTAAACCTGACTTTAAAGTAATAATAGACTTTGAAAAGACTACCGATGTCAGAGATTCAAGATACCCATTCCTTAAGAATAGAACCGAGCTAACAAAAAAGTTTCGTGATAAGATCTCAGACTTAATAAAGCCTACTATTAATGATTTAAAGATGGGTATAGTTGAATTACGTGGAGCTAAGTTCAAAGACATGGTTGGAAGGTCTAGAGAAATTAATGGAGTTAAAATACTAAACCCATACGAAGGGAAATGGGGAAGAAGAGCTGAAGAACTTATCGATACCCACTTAGACTTAATTGAGGGATTCTCTAAAATTACATCTAAGTTTACTTCTATGTTGAAAAACGCCGGTGAGGAAAGTGTTAACTTTCATCTAACTATTGACCCTAACGTATATGGTTATAAGTCTAATAAGGCCCTAACAGGGGTTGAGATCTATGCCATTAATCCCTTTGGTTTAAATGAGAAGATAGTTAGTGGCTCAATGTTTAGGGAAGCCTCAGCAGCTGGAGGAAATATTGCTCAGCTACAGTCAGACATTATGACTCATGCACTTGTTCATGAATATGCTCATAAGAAACATTTTAGCCATAGTGAAAGTTGGGGAGGGGAATTGGCTAGAGTAACAGTAGCTCTTGGGCATGAAAATTTATATGATCTTTCACTTGATTGGAGGGATTTTTATGGAAAATACAAGGAGAAAGTCGAAGTCGCTACAGACGATTTTAAGTACTTGGCAAAAAGCAGGGAAGGACTTTCGGAAGGTTTTACAAGCCTTTCCAACAGAGGACCTACCAAAGGAGGAAAGGGATTTGTACAGAGGATGGAAGGAGGAGCTGGGGATAAAGGAGTCAAGCTCTACAGCGGTATCCCTTTAGACAAAGCAGCTAAAGAAATAATAAAGGGCGCTGATGAGTTTGCTAAGTATGTCAGGGAAGCTGGAGCCATGAAAGAGTTTAAACCTATGATAGCAGCTCAGATGTTAAGAGAAGAATTTAACAGGGCGTTTATAGAACGTTCAGGAAATCTTCGAATAGAGTTATTAAATAAGCTAGGTAATAAAGGTTATGAAATAGCCCAGAAGATGTACCTGTCCAAAGGTGCTTCTTCGCTATCTGCCAATGCACTACACCAAATGAAGAAGGAGGT
>Ga0222679_1000757_pt1 | contig 10542 bp, 13 predicted proteins | sample AntAcemetagen939_FD_179843 | JGI IMG/M metagenome (GOLD analysis project Ga0222679, IMG submission 179843) | Saline water microbial communities from Ace Lake, Antarctica - #939 | ecosystem: Environmental > Aquatic > Non-marine Saline and Alkaline > Saline | place: Antarctica: Ace Lake...
TTAAATACGCTGATAGTTTTGTAGAATCTTTGACTACTTCCTGCTGTACTTATAGGCCAATTAAGGAATTGAAAATGCGGGAGAGAATAACAAAAGTTATGACCGCCTTTGAAAAAGCTGACAAGATTTCAATTCGTCTGATAGGTAAAATGATAATTTCAATAATGGAAATACAAGCCGATGTTTTGGAAATGAAATACCGATACGGTGGTAACACTGGATTTATCTATCAAAATGGGGGGCGTTTAATAAAGGGGTTTAATGGCTTACTAGAACTTTATGGAAAAAGTGTAGAAAAAAAAATAAAAAGGGAAACTGAAGTCATTAAAAAAACTAAACTTTTTACAAACAATCCTGGCAAAACAGGTGAAAAAGTATATTGTGTAAATATTGATATAATGTGGAGAAATAGAAGAGGCTTCAAAGTTACAAGTTTTTCCAATGGAGTCTTGAGAAAACCTTCAGAAACATTTACCATTTCTTCATTATGGCCAAGTTTAGAGAAGAACTGGAGGAAAAATTCGGTATTTGATCACTTTGTCGAAGAGCAAAAGCTCATAGAACTAGGAACCCTTTCTGAACCTGGAATAGTTAAGTTATCTAAGGAGGGTAAAGTATGGCTTGAAAGAATTGGCAGAAAATATAAATGGTAAAAAATCAAAACGCCCCTCTTAATCGGGGGCTTTTCTCCTCCCTCTTGACAATTCCCCCTGACAATATTAACATATAAGTATGGCAAGTCTAAATCCGAAAACCCTTTGCAGAAATTTTACCCTTGATGAAATAAATACCAAAATAGCTTTTTATATGGAACAATTGGAAGGTGCTACTACTGAGAGCTATGATAAAGATACCACCCAGGGCCGTCAAAAGGTAGTCTCAGCACAAATAGATAAAATTGGTTCTATTCTTCAATCATGGCTCAAGGCAAAGGACTGTAAAAATAATGTAGGTGGTACTCAGATAGTATCTGGTAATTTCCGTACATCTAGCAGGAATGGTATTATATGAGTATATTTTCTCGTAAAGAAAAGAAGAATATTGAAGCTTTAAAATTACAAAATCAATTGCAAAAAGCTAAACAAGAAAATACAAAACTCAGCGTAATGAATAAACTAATTGATAATGTATCAACTCAAATGCGGTCGTTCAGATCCTTTCCTGATGAAATGTATTCAACAGGGATAAAACAAGGCCCGTATGCTGGAATGACCTCAAGCAGTAATAATATAGCTCGTAATCACTCAAGGGTAGCTGTAAATACTTCCCCTGTTGCCGGTTCGATTGTAAACACAATTGGAACTTTAACAGTTGGTCACGGGCTAGGATTAGAAGCACAGCCTATCTGGAGACTAATCCCGGGTAAAATACTTGAAGAGGCTCAATCTGAATGGGCTAAAATAACAGAAGCTAAATACGGTATTTGGGCAAAGAAAAAATCAATTGCATATGACGAACAATTAAACAGATATCAACAGGAACAGGTCGAGTTTACAAGGCTTCTTATTGATGGTGAATATATAGAACTTTTTAGATATTCAACCAATTCAAAAAATAACCCTATGACAATCCAGTTAATAAATGCTGAGGATGTAAGAAATCCTTCCGGCTCAAAGGTTGCAGAAGGAAATACTCACGAAAACGGAATTGAATATAATTCTAAAGGCGTTCCGGTTGCATATCATATATATGATTATCAGAAAAAACAGACAGTCAGGGTATTAAAAAAAGGTGTTCGTTCCGGTAGAGTATTTGTCAATCATGTAAAGCTAGGAGCTAACAGAAGAGGTCAAGGCATTATAGCCCCGATGATAACAGAACTTATGAAACTCGGTGATTATGAGGTGCTGGAATTACAGGCGGCTGTAGTTAATGCACTATATGCTGTATGGGTACAAACTCCAGAGGGTGAAGATCCGCTTCCAACTATTAACGGCGGGATTGGAGATCAACAGCAATCAAGTGAGGCAATATCCGCTGAGTCCTGGATGGCAGATCGTAAAGAGAAAAATTATAATGAGGGTGGATTACAAATTGATTCACTCCCTGGCGGTTATACTGTTCAGAGTTTTGATTCAAAACGGCCTAATGTTAATTTTGGTAATTTCATGGACCAGGTTAAAAAGAATTTGCATTCCTCAGTCAATATTCCTCAATCTGTAATTGATAAATCATTTGAAAAGAGTAATTATTCATCCGCTCGTGGTGAGTTAATCCTAGCGTGGTTTGAAATTGAAAAATATAGATTCAATCAGTCAATGACAAATGATCTTGTTTATCGTATGTGGTTGTGGGGTGAAATACAGCAAGGAAGTATTATCGCCCCCTCTTTCTTTCAATCAGAAGAAATTCAATATGCATGGTCTGGCGCAAAGTGGATCGGTAATCAACGTCCAGATATCGACCCATTACGAAGCGTCAAGGCTAATGTTACTGAACATAACCGGGGATTTAAAACCGCTAAACAGATTACAGCAGAGCGAGGCGGTGGTGATTGGGATGAAAACCAGCCTCGTGTAAAAATTGAACTTGCAAAGGTCGCAGAAATGCAAGTACCATTTACGGAGACTGAAGACGTGGACTTAACAGATCAATAAATAGGGGGAACATATGGCTAATCCGTTAATTGTAGATATTAGCACAGAATGGGTCTGGCAAAAAATAGCTACATCCGTGAAGACTGGTGAAATACATAGACTAACTACAGATGTTGAATATTATCAAACTTATAAACTGACAGGCGAAGCAGCTCCAACCGCTCCAACTCTCGGTACATTACCAGAGGAAGCGGTCAGAATGTTTGAATTATCTGCATCTGAAACAATATCCGCAGCAGCTAATATAGATGTATATATTATGTGTAAATATGATAATACACTTGCCTTGAGAGATGGGAAAATCAGGGTTGATGTATGATAGGAAATGATCCAACTGGAAAACAAAAGATAATTGATGAAACAGATCTAATCCATGCGCAAAATGTTCTGATTAAAGACGCTGTTGATGATTTAAGCAATTCATTACAGGTATTAACAGAAACCGGCGGAACAATAACAACAGACGGATCAGAACAAACGATTTATACTAATAATGCTCCGACTGGATTGTATACTCCTGTTATTTTTTTAATAGATCTTACAAATAATACAGCAGGAGAAACAGTCTTAGTAAGAGAATATTACAGAATAAAGTCAGGCGGTGGCTATATTGAATATAAAGAAACCAGTTACGCAGGTGTGCAAGATCCCGATTTAAAAATGCACTCACTTTTTGATAATCGCTATGGAGTAAAAATAACGGTAGAAAAAACCGGAGGGGCCAACAAGGATTACGACTGGGAGATAGTTTATAAATTATGAGTATAAAATCATATGATAGCATACCCGATAACGTAGCAATTTCGATTGATCTACCTTTTACTGAAGGTGTCGGAATCGAAACACACGACGTAGCTAAACCGCATCACCCGGTTGATTTGATAAATACGCCAACTTGGGCAACTTCTCCCGGTGGAATTAGTATGCTATCATTCGACGAAGCTAATAGCGAATACGCAGAAATAGCCGCCGCAGATAGTGCTGATTTAGATTTTACATCCGGTGATTATAGTTTCGGTTTATGGTTTAATAATACTATCGGAGTTACAGTGTCTCAAATACTGGCCGGGAAATATTTTGTAAATGTACGGGGCTGGGAAATTTACACTACGAACGTTGACGCATTGCGGTATATTAGCCTAAGACATCATCACGCGGGCGGGATATTAACACGATCAAGCGCTTATAGCTTGGGATGGGAGTTCTCAACATGGTGGTTTTTAGGAATTTCTCGTTCAGGATCTACTTGCCAGATGTATAGAAACGGTGAACCAGTTGAAACAATCAGCGAATTGGAAGATCCTGAAACAGCCGCAGCTAGTGACGTAATAATAGGAACCCGCCATACAAAAGATACAAACTTTTTTAATGGTAGTATGTATGGTTTAAGAATGTGGCCTGGTTTAATAGTAGAGTCAGAATGGAAAAATATGTTTAACCGTGAACGTGGTTTATTCAGTGTATGAATGAGGTATATGATATATGAGTATAGGAAATGATCCAACCGGGAAACAACCAATAATTGACGATATTGCGGTAATTGATAGTAATGTAGATTATCTTCTTTATGATTTAGCACATGAAAATTTACTTTTTCCAGAAGATACAAACGAAACTATAACTTTTACAGCGGGTGGAACTAATAATATTTTTGGTGCGTGGGCTGAAGTTGTAGATAATAATAGTGTAAAATTATCATCAAAATCAACCGCTATTCCTATGCACATCTCAACAGTGCAAGAAGAAAGCTCGTCTTTAAAAGATAAAGTATACATCTATGAAATTTCTTATGGTGCGTCAAAAACTGTAGTAGCAAGAGGCCGATTATTGAGCGGAACAAATCAAGTTACTTCAACGGGCCAATCAAGAATGAGAAATTTAGAAATTCCAGCCGGTGAGTTAATTTACTATAGATTAAAGTGCGAAACGGCAAGCGCAACAATAACACTTAGTTTGAGATATCACTTGCATGCCTAAAGTGGGAATATTGCCTAGCTTGACATTTTTTGAAAAGGGGTTAATAATTATAGTATGATAGTAATAGATTTAAACGGTGAAATAGGCTGGGAAATACGACCCTCAGATGTAGCTGATAAACTGGCACAAACAAAAGGTGAAAATATTGTAGTCAGATTATCAACGATCGGCGGCGATGTTTTTGATGGTGCTGATATTGTAAATCTGTTTATTGATCATCGCAGAGATAATCCTGGTATTAAAATGAACCTGGAAATAAAGGCGATTGCAGCTAGTTATGGCTCGGCTCTTGCTTCTTGTGGTGTATGGGATTCTATCGGGGTTAGTCGGGTATCTGCCTTTATGATGCATAAGGCGTCTACTTTTGCCTATCTTAATTCAGATGATCTTGAAGAATTGAAAAAATTCTTGATTGGACTTGATAATGTTTATTCAGAATTATACGCTAGTCAATCCAAAAAAACCGTAGCACAATCATTGCAACTTATGAAAGATGAAACGTGGTATTTTGGACAGCAGATTATTGATGAAGGATTTGCGGATAAAATTATAACGATGGAAGATGAAGGTGGACAGCCCTTACTTTTAGAGCCTGAAAATATTGATCCTACTATTATTTTATTTGATATGAAAAAGAAACGTGATGCACTCATGAAAAAGCAAAAACTAAAAGCTAAAGATGAAAGATTTGATATTAAAAGAGCTGCTGCATGTTTACGATTACCAGAAGAAAATACAACAATGGAAATTCCCGGAGAAATACCGGTAATAAATAAACCCGAAGAATCGGGAAAATCTAAACAGGAGGTTCCAAAAGTGAAAGATAAAGCGGAACTGAAAAAAGAACTTCCCGGCTTACATGATGAAGTTTTTAACGACGGAGTTATGGCAGAACGGGAAAAAGAAAAAGTAAGACTTACAGCCCTTGCAAGCCTGAAAACTCAGGATGATTACAAGGATATTCCAGAGGTCACAGCAGTAATTGACAAGGCTATTGTTGAAGGTAACACTGTTGAGGAAACCAATACTATGATGACTGCTGCTATGGTGAAACTGTTAAAAAAACCGGGCAAGATTGATGAGATTGAAAGCCCTGGAGAAATTACAGGCGGTGACAGTACACCACCTACAATGAAAACAGAAAAACAGAGGGAGGTATAGGTTATGGGAAGTTTATTAGATACCCCAGTAGGTGTTAATGATTATGATTTTTCAGAAACAACTCTGAGCGATAGACAAGTATTAGTTCCAAATGCTGAAGGAAGAACAGTTGAATTTGCAGAGCTTGTATATCTTAATGGTTATTTTGGTAATGTTGTAGATCAGGATGGTATTGAAACAGCAAAATCAGGAAGAATCGATATTGATTCTCAGAGAATAATCAGAACTGAACAGATGGCAGCAGCCGATACTTTTGTAGTAGATGCTACATTATGGTTTAAATCAGGTGGAGCAGGTGCAGCAGGAGAACTTCTGGACGCAGATCCCGGAATTGGTACCCGTGTAGCAGTTGGTGTTATTACCGGATTCGGTGGAACAGGTGGAGCTCATACTTATGTAGAGTTCAGACCTTATATTCAGTTACAGGCAACAGTTGCAGCAATCGCAACAAATACTACAGCAATCGGTACATTGACAGATTTAACAACTGCACAAACTGATTTAGTAGTTGCTATCAATGAAGTTGATGCAGATATGGCAACCAATGCCGCTGCTATTGTAGTTGAAAAAGCACAGCCGAAAACACTTGTAGCTAAAATTATAGCAGATGCAAGCGCAGGTATTGCAGTCGCTGGACTTGTCGAAGGTGATGAAATTGTAGGTGCTCATATAATCTGTACTACTGCAAATGCAAACGGTACTTTGATCTTGGAAACCGGAGCAGACGATGATATCACAAACGGCATGATTTGCGCAGTTGATAAGACAGTTGTAGTTGCCGGAACAATTGACGATGCACATAGTGTACTACCAGCAACAGGCGCACAAATACTGTCAGTCGGCGGTACAGCAGCAAATACACGAGGAATAATGGTAATCACCTATATTCCGGTAGCGGTATAAGGAGGCGATAAAAAATGGATAATCTTTTAGTATCAAGAAAAATCTTGAAAGCGAAAAACAATGAGAAACTTATGAGCGGAAAGGGTGGAGCTGTAAAGCTTGTTGATTTTTCAAAACCTCTTCTTTCCGGTCGGCTTAATAATATGAGTCAGGAAGCAAAATTTGACATGATTAAAAACATGACAGCCGGGGATATGATGGGTTCAAATATGACCCCTTCCTTTTCATATTCAGGAAAATACGGCGGTGGTTTTTATGTACCTATGCAGTGGTCAGACGGTTCAACAGAAGGCGTATATGATCGGATTGTATCCGGTAAATTTCAGATGGCAGCCAATACCTTGCCGGTTGATTGGGCTAATCTTTGGGATGCAATCAGAATTGATGTATCTGTCAGAAAGGCAGCAATAGGAACAGTCAGACAGTTTATTTATAACATAACAACCAATCCCAATTTTACCCGTACAATTAACCCTACAGAGATTACACCAATCGGTATAATTTTTGAGGAAAATACAGGACATGGTCAGGCAGTAACTCAGGGTGAAACTACTGGCGGTGGTTATGATTCAATTACTATTTTAATTTATGCAGCTGGTTTTACATTTGATCTTATTGCAGATCTTTTCGACTTGACAATAACACCTGAAAGAATTGCGGACGCTGTTATGGTTGGTGAAGATGCACTTAAAGACGATAATGCCATTGCTCCAATTATTGCCTATGGTTATGGAGGTGCAGACCAGACAGCAGCCAGTGCAGTTGGAACCCTTAGACAGGAACTATTATATAATACTTTGATTGATGCTCTTGATGATCTAGGAAACAGAGACCATCCTGTCACTGACAGAAAACTTAATACCAGCAATGTAATTATACTTGCATCTCCTTTTGATGCTCCCCATATTGTACAAGTATCAGGTGGATTACCTTCTACAAATGAGGTTTCATATCCAGCTCTTAGTCAGATTAAACAGGTAATATCTTATGATGATGAGATAATCAAACAGCGTGTTTTGACCGAAACATATTCAGGCGTAACAGCTGGAACGGCTTATATGATAATTCCTGCAAGTGCATTGCCTTCAGCCGGTTATATGGAGATTGCTGTAAAACGTGATCTTGTTGTTGAAGTTGATACTCAGCCTGATGTTAAAACATTAACCCAGGAACAGAGAGCTTACTGGTTTGCAGAAGCAATCTGGTCAGAAGGTATCCAGTATTTTATTCAGGAAATTACATTACCGACCTGGTAGGTAATAAGTAGCTAATTAAGGAGGGTGTTAAAACCCTCCAATATTTTAAAGGAGTATAATTATTATGGCAGAGAAAATGTATAGAGTACTTGAAGGAAAAAAATATACTGGAAAGCATAAAGTATATTGCGGTAAAGGTGCAATGAGAAGAAAAGAAAGTGATGTTTTTCCAGCAAGTGAACTTTTTGGGAGACCGGAAAATATCAGAATGGCTCTTGAGGGTGCAGATGATATCATGGATAAATTTCCTGATACTGAAAAAGGCGGAAAGACTATTCCTGGTAAAGAATTTGTAGCTATCAGAGGCAAAGATCCAGTTATTGAACTTATAAAAGCGCCTGAAAAAAAAGGTAAAAAGAAATGATCGCCATACGACCGATAATCGGGAAATTCGGCCCGATGACAGTAAGAATTCTTGAGGGCCGAAGAATACCGGAACAGATTTTAAAACTTCTTGACGTGAAAGAATTACTCAGGACAAAACAGATCAGGGAAGAAAAAGAAAATAAGAAAGATCCTCCAAAATATAAAGAGGTGTCAGAAAAATAATGGGTGTAGATCTGCAAGCCAAATCAGTAAGTGATTCTCAGAAAATCCATAATGGAACACTTGGTACCGGTGGTTTTAATGTAGCTCTTTTGTTTACCGATCTTGCAACCCCTACAGCAAATACTCAGACTATCCAGGGTTTATATAATGATACTTCGTTATCAATAAATCCTGAGACAGGATTACTTTTAATAGGTGCAAAAATCCCTGTTTCTTTTCACCAGTCAGACCTTACTATATGGGATGGTCTCGCAGATCTTCAAAGATGGACTATACAATTTGTCAACGGTGCAGGTCAAACCATAATAGGTGAAATTGACAGCGTAATTCCTGACAGATCATTTGGTGATATCCTTGTAATGTTAAAAATAGTTTCGGGGCATAGATAATGGCAGGTATAAATTATCCGTTATGGCATACGCTAAAAGCCAATATTGAAACTATCTTACTTGCCGTTGCAGTAGAAGAAAATACCGTTGATACTGCCCGTAATTTTCTTGTAGTAAAAGATCGGTGGCGACCCTGGATTGAAGCACAACAAAAAGTACCACTTGTTAACATTATGGTTCAAACAGTCGGAACAAACGCTGACAGGTCAGGGAGTCGCAGAAATACATTAAATGACGTTACAGTCATTATTGATATGTACGCACTGGGAGAGGCCGGCAATGTATTACCAGCCGATGCACTTGCAGCCGATAGACTTGATTTATTAGTAGCTCAAGTCAGGGAAGGATTGACAAGATTAAAAGAATCTGATTTTTCATTTCCTCAAGATGTGGATGGCGGTCATGTAATTGATGTAGGAAATAAAGATTTTACACTTACATATTTTGATCAGGAAAATGAACAGTCGGCAGGTCAATATGCTCCTGCAAGATGGACATTTATAGTTCAAATGCCATTTATACCGACTGATAATAATATCGATACAGCTTTGACAGAATTAAACGTTTCTGTTTTAGATGAAACTTTAGAACAATATGCATTGAAATTTACATATGAATAATAGGAGGACTATATGTCAGTTACATTTAATACAGTAGATCCCAATTCAAGAGCAAGTCAGATTTTTATTGAATTACAGGGAATACCAAGGGGTGTATCAGGTAGTTTGTTACCTCCTATTGGTTTGATAGTTGGTCAATATGATCAGGCTAAAGTAGCAGGGATTACAGACTATACACCCGTGCAGGTTTTTACGGCTGATGAAGTTGGTGACAAGGCAGGTTTTGGATCTGAAGCACATAGACAAGCTCTTTGGATTTTTGGAATGCTTGGTGGTTTTTATTCTAACATGTGGTGGTCTCCAGTTCCAGAAATAGGGGGCGCAGTAGTAGCAACAGGAACAATTATATTTGCGAATACTGCTGGATCATCCGGAACTTATTATTTTAGTATCGGTGGTGATCTTATCACGGTTCCAGTAGCAAGTGGAGATACTCATATAGAGGTAGGTACTGCACTTGTAGCTGCTATTACTGCAAATCCGAATAGTCTTGTAACTGCGGCTGATGCTGGTGGCGGAGCAGACGGTACAGTGACACTTACAGCAAAAAATAAAGGACTAAACGGAAATCAAATCAAACTCGTTGCTAATCCTTCAGGTGAAGTGCAGTCAGCAGAAAACCCGACAACTATGACAGTAGGATTACCGGGAACAGGTGGTTATCTTACATCAGGTGCAGGTCTAGAAGATACGCACGATATATTTTTCAATGCTTCGGATGAGGATATTTTAGGTGATAGATTTTATACATGTATTTCAGGTCCTTATAATGATGCAGCAAATATTGGTTATTATAACGATTCATTGGATGCAAGAATTCTTCCTGGAATTAAACGTCCCTTTGATTCATTCTTTGGATATGTAAAAGAGGATTATGCGGCCGCTTTTGCTATCCCTGATACGATCAATGGAGAAGGTATAAGCCCTGTATGGGATGCTAGATCTTATTCCCCTAGTTGGGAATTACAGGCCGCTGTTATGGGTCTTGTAATGTGGTCAACAGTATTCGATCCCGGTCGACCTTTTAAAACTCTTGCAACTGGCATTCCTTTCAACACTGAAACAGGAGATTTATCATATAGTACAAACG
>Ga0222679_1000764_pt1 | contig 10502 bp, 16 predicted proteins | sample AntAcemetagen939_FD_179843 | JGI IMG/M metagenome (GOLD analysis project Ga0222679, IMG submission 179843) | Saline water microbial communities from Ace Lake, Antarctica - #939 | ecosystem: Environmental > Aquatic > Non-marine Saline and Alkaline > Saline | place: Antarctica: Ace Lake...
AACCGCTTGCGTAATCACCTTCAGCCTCAGCGACTCCAGGTCCCCAATTTCTTACACCGTTGACAGATGCCTTGCGATGCCATTTTTCGTCCCCGGCCTTTTGGACGCCCTTGCCAAATCTCTTTTTAGCGATTGACTTCGCAACTCCGTCTTCGTAAGCCTTCTCAGCGTTTTTTGTCGCTGTGGCCCAGCTCCTACGCGGGTTGTCGATTCCTGCCGCATAATCTGCCGAACGCATAGGCGTTACTGAAGCCCACTTTTTAGCGATTGCGTCGATACTTCTGATATTTGCCATGTTATTGACCCCCAAATTAAATTGATATTTTCTAAAACTCTTTTACTTTTACAATATAATCCGTTACAAATCAACATAAATCTTAAAAGGGCAGCAGCTCTATCGCCCTTGCTAATTGATACCTATTTTCTCCACACTCAAAAGCATACCCGAGGAACTTCGCTCTTGATACGTTCACAGCCCCGGTCCGCGTGTCCTTAATTGACACACTATCAGCACTGCCAAACTCACTTTTTGGTTCTCTTGTAGCTCCAAGCAGCTCAAACCTGTCATCATCTTCCGGGTTCATATATGCAAATATAACCTTATCCGATAAAGGGACTTTCGCATACATCACATAACCGCCCTGCTCTCTATAAAAACCTATGAGCATACCATCAGGCATCAAATACAATCTCAAATTAGACCCCATTTTTCATGCTCCTTCTCTGTCGTTTTGCATAAAAAAACATTTTGTTTTTGTTCTAAGTGGCCAAACCACGCACCGCAACGCTGGAGAATATATTCCGGAATAATATATTTCCGTTTCAGAACCAACACAAATTCAATTCGATTCTATCACAAATCCGATTCGACTTGAGAATAAACTTATTTTGACTCTGAAACGAATCGAAAACGAGACAAAAGCAAAACTGAATCGATAAATTATAAAATCAGATTCGATTCGCCACCAAATCAAACTCGAAATCCGGTTTGCTTTGTCTTGACATTTTAACCGGCATCGAAGGATTAAATGTCGAGCTGAGGCAATTTTATGATCCGCAGCCCTGGCCTCCGGGCCCCGGAGCAAGAATCATCGTTTTTGACCTGAAATCAACGTGTCACTTAAATGGACCCGCAATGACCTCTTTTCGAGCAAACCCTAACGTCACTTGAAAGCAATAATGTAATTGTCCTTAAATCCAACCCATCGCTAATCCAATAGACAGCACTACAACCCACCAGACAACCAACCGTTAAAACCTCATGCACTTAAAACCAACGTAATGCCAAATCCCAACGTGATAACTGCAACCTTAAGCGCCAAAACGTCAAACCACAACTACACGTGCAGCGTTAGTTTAATCGCCGAGCCCAAAAGACATGGTCTCGGCTCTGGCTACGTAGCCCCGGAAAAGACGTCCGGGTCTCCTCGCGGATCGCCGAGCCCGGCGTCCTTGCTCCCTGCGGTCGCGGCCGGTCTCGGCTTTTTACCTGCGCAAGCCGGCCGTCCGGTCGCTGCGCTCGCGGCCGTCAGTCTTGCTCCGGTCCGCTGCTGCCGTTCGTTCCTCTCGGCGGCTGCGGTGTTTTTGGGCCACCCCGCCTCGCTGTCGCTCGTCGGTCTCTCGGCTTCGCTCGCTGCGCTCTCTGCGCCTCTTTCCCTCCTCGCTTCTGTGCGCGAGGCTCCTCTCCGCGTCCGGCTTGCCGCTGGCCTCGCTCCGCAGTTTAGACTCCTTGGCAAGCCGGGTCAAAGCTTCTTTAGGAGCGAACGGCACGCTCAAAAAGAACCTTTAACAATTCCAAGAAAAAGGAAGCGGGGCTCGAAGCTCACCCACGCACTAAAAAAAGGGGGGACAAACTGCACGGCGAGGAATCCGTCAATTCGCACAGTTCACACCGCACACAACAATAAGGAGGCATTTTCACTGCAAATACGTCCCATAATTCGAACTGAATGAATTATGTAACTTAATTTGCTGAAGTCGTGAAAATGCAAGAGTGGTTTAATAGGAGACCCACTAAAAAACAGTGGGTCTCCAAAAATTACATCCACCTGCCTTCTTCGAAGGTGGATGTATTTTTTTAGGTGGAACATGAACAAACGAGCATTCAATAAATTGAAAGAAGAGCTAAAATCGAAGGCATTCCCAGCCAGGCCTCGCAGGCTCAAGCTGCACTTCAAGCGTGACGGCCAACAGGTTATGATCAGAAAAACCGATAAGAGCTACTTCCAAATAAAAGCTGTGGAGAAACAGCCGCTAATTTCCTTCTATACTCCGCCAGACCGCAGCACATCTAAATTTCCCCATCACAGTTTTGGTATGTTCGTGGAATTTGTTTGGAACTATATTTGTGATAAACTGTTCTCATAGAATTTTCACGACTCCGCCATTATCATGGCTACAGTATGAAGAAATATTAGCCGGCCGGCAAAGTCTCGTTGCGAGTCACAACTCCAGCCGGTACCGTGGGAAGTCAAAACCGCACCTTCCCAGCCCCCGGGGCATTTGTCACTGTGCTAAAACTACTGCTCTTGTAGTGTTATATGTGATCTTGTAAATTCAATGGCATTTTCCGGAATAAAAAAGCCTGACGCGATGAAAGGAAATCGCGTCAGGCCGCCCCCACAACTGCTTATGTGCAAAAGTAGGAACCGGCCAACTCTAAGGAGGTAAAATTAACCGGCCCGGGCTTAAGTCCCGGGAACTGGCCCAATCCTACCATCAACCCCCAGACCTGTCAAACACCTGTCCGCTATATCCGGCCCAACCGCATACCCGGCGCTCATATCCTGTAAATTCTGCATGTCCCTCAGGCTGCGATCATGCCAGCCTTAGTCCAATCGCACCGGCCAACCGGAGATCGGGCCTCACAGCCAATCCTGTCGCTTTCCGGCCCGGGGCGGGTAGTTTAATTTTTACCGCAAAAAACGGGTTTTCCGGTTTTGTGTCGCTCTTTCTACAAAGTGCGACTCCAAATTCAGAGGATCCTCTGAATTCGAATTTTCTATGTCGGTAAATAAATGTCGGTTTTTGTGTTGACAAGATGTCGGTTTTGCCGATATATTGATATCAGGAATGTCGCAAACGCCGACACCTAATTTTCAACCTTTTTTCGAAAGGATAAACAATGCACCTATCAACCATTATTGTAAAGGCCCGGGCTGCTCTTTACACAGCCGAGGCCCATTATGCTGACGGCAAAAAGGGCGATGCTGCCGAAGCCCTCGAAAGTCTCATTGTTTTGGTCCATAATGAGCTAACTGGTGAGCCGACCGGCCCGGGTGACGAAGAAACTAATCCTGAGCCCGATGGTCCGGAAGCCCCGGACGAAAAACCGGCTGAAGGTCCGGAGAACAAACCTGAAGAAAAGCCGGGCCACAATATTCAGCCAGTTTAATCTTTATTCCCCGGACGCTGGCTGCACGCCACGAGCCAGCGTCCATCCCTAATTAAGGAGCTTAAGCTATGAAAAATCACGAACAGTTAATTATCGACGCAAGCGAAGTTCTCATTGAATTTACCAAATCTCACAGCAAAGGTTGTGACTTATTTTTCAGCAACAAAGTATTTTCCTGCCGTGAAAAATGCCACGCCGCCTCAATGTCTTATTTTGTCAGGCACTTCACAGCTACCGAAATGACCCACGGACTCACAGGCCCCCAGTGGTTACGTCTGGGCAGAAAAGCCGCCAAACTTCAGGAGGCCATAAAATCATGACAGTTTCCAACTCCAACCAAATCCTCGAGGTTTTAACGAAATGGTATGTTCAGCATAGAACCGCCTGTGATCTGTTCTGCACAAATGGCTACTTTTTTTGCTGTGTCCCCTGCGATGCTATGAAAGATGCGAATAAAATCGATCACTTTACTTTTATCCGACTTGAGTCTCTCATCGAGTCTCTCGATACTCTACGCAAATTTGAAAGGTTGACAAATGACAGCAATCTCAAAAACTCTAACTGAGGATGAGGCCCATAAATTATTAACATATTTGAAGAACGACCACAACACGCCCCGACAGCAATCTCTTTGCGTCCGTAATTATGTTATGGCTTGCGTTATGCTTGAAGCCGGCCTGCGTGTTGGAGAGGTCGTGAAACTTAAAATTAAGCATTTATGGTTCGTAGATCAGCCTGTTACATATTTAGGCGTGACAAGCGCTATTGCTAAAAACAAAAAGCCGAGGTCCATTCCGGTTTCCGAGTGCTTGAAAAATGCAATACGTTTTCTGCATGAGGATTTTTGGTCGGTACTTCACCCAGAGCCGGAGTTTAACGCTTTTTTATTTAGCTGGTCAGGCAAACCTATGACCACAAGACAAGTAGAACGTATTCTATGCAACGCCGGCATGAAGGCTCTGAACCGTCCCGTCAACCCTCACATGCTCCGGCACACGTTCGCAACAAGACTTATGAGAGTAACCAATATTCGCACTGTTCAGATCCTTCTCGGCCATTCTAATTTGTCGAGTACACAAGTTTACACACACCCAAACGGCGAAGATCTAAAACATGCCATCGATGCGATGCACAGTGGATTAACTAATGAAAAAGGCCAAGGCGGTATGTCAGGCGATATCCCATATTAAAGTACCTTCAGCCGCCTGCGTTTCTTATCACTAAAATACACTGCTGGCACATTGGGACGTGTGAGACTTCGTCCATTCTGTGAATCTGTCCACAGGCCAGACACGGCACCTGTGGACATAAAGCCTTTTGTGGTGGTCCCCCAATGTCTGGCGTTTCTTCAATGGCCTCAGTCGCTGGCTTAGAAGCTCTCCATGCTTGCAGCCATGCAGACGTAGTTCTTGCCGTGGCTCCATTATTAACGGCGTTTTCCAGAAGGAAAATCCTGTAATTTTTATCATCAATAACCGCCAGATTTCTTGCGGCAGCAACGGAAATCGATTCTCCATGAATTGCTTCCAATACATCATCCGGCCAATTAACCATTTCCATTTGCGCAGCAATCCAGTTTTCTGATCGGTGAAACGCTCCGGCCATCTGTTGAACGGTCATTGTTCCCTTGTCGTAACAATCTTTTATCGCACATGCTTGCTCGATTGGTGTAAGCGGCCGCCGGCAAAAGTTTTCTGCAAATGTGATCTCCGAGTCCACAGCCTCGGCCGATTCGCGAACCAAACAGGGAACCTCACTATAACCCAATTTCCTAATCGCCGCCAAGCGGCGATGTCCAGCGACCAAAGTATAATTGTCGCCATCGACAACAACCACAAGCATATTGATAAGGCCGATACTTCCAATACTGTGAACCAACTCAGCAAATTGCTCCGGATCTTCGCAAGAACGCTGCTCATGTTTTCCTACCTGTATCTGGCTTATATTTATCATTTCCATTTTTTCGTGCATCTTTAATCCTTCCATGAATTTTGAACAAAGTAACTTCATGATCTGTTTCGCTTATGTCAAGGCCGACATAGTCGCCAGCCTTAGCCTCGAGCGCCTCTCTGACCGGTATTGATATGTTCATCACAACGGCATTTCGCTGTTTGTATAGTTTTGTGATTACCATTTTGACAAAGTCCTTCCTGTTAAATGACTATAATGTTCTACATATATTACAGGGGGGGCATAGCCCCCACCAGTTTTAACCCTATCATTATCTTGCTATCTTTTAACACTATCTTGCTAATATGCCGCTATTCGCTATGTTTTAAAGGTTTACGCCTATTCTTAGTGTTGTTTTCAGTCGTTGTTTTCCGTTAGCATATATGAAGGTCAGCCTGCGGCTTCCATAGCGTGGGCTGATATTTTACGATTCTTATGCTTAAATACATCAACATAAAAACTCATTCGCCTTGTCAGCCAGGCACAGCTTGCGAGCAGGCTTCAGCAGAGTCCAGGCTTTGTATTTGGACATCGTTTTATAGAGACATGGACTGACCTACCGTGCCCCACGTGTGAACGTGTGCTCTGAGCCGGGTCTGGAAGCAGGGAGTTACTCGACCCCGAAATGGTGAAAAACCCGGCCACGCTTCGACGTCGACCGACCGACCGGGGACGAAAAGCAGGCCTTTTCAGGTCTGCCCCTCTGCCTCCCTCTCTCCCAGGGATACCCCGGTCATCGGAACATCACACTAGCGCCAGCCTATGAGCTTTTCTAAGCAGGAAAATAGAACGAACAAACCGGAGCATCCCATCCGGTGAAGGTGTGTGAGTTCTGCTTTTATTTTTTAGCCGCCGAAAATTTCGTTTTAAATTCAGGCCAGCTTATCAGGTGAATTGATTATGACACGCACTCCGAACTGCTCAAAACTTTCCTCCAGGTCCTGATCAAACGTATCGCACAAAATCACCGGTATAACTTTGCCCCGGACTTGATATTCTTTATTGAATAGCCGCTCATAAGTTAATATCTGCCCGAGAGCTTTCATATTCGCGTGCGGCTTGATCTCAACTATCCAAGTCTCGTTTTTGACTGTGCAAATTACATCAATCCGTTTTCTCGTTACGCCGGCAGCAACCTTTTTTTCCAATTGAGACGCCAGCCGCCTCAGGGGGACCGGATTTCCTACGTGGACATCATACCAAACTTCGAAAACCTCAAACTTTCCAGCCGTAAGAAAATCCGTCCAGACGTTGCTGTCCTCATTCATCATATGCGGGTAGTGTGGCATGATATCCGGCTTGCGTCCGGAGCCTAAATTCATTCTTTGAAACATAGTTTTTTATACCTTAACTGCCGGCAACGGCCTATTTTTAATAACTTTATCTTTTATCCTGTTGTCGATGGCTGCACCTATGCCAAAGACACTAAAGAGCAGCCCGACGATCCCTGCCGGATTGATAGAACCACTCTCAGCCGTTATCAGCATCGCATCAATTAAACGCTGTTTCATAGCATCCTGTCGTTCTAGCTCTGTAAATCGCATAGTTGCTTTCTTGCCGAGATTCTCGATCTGTAGCTCCAGCCTGTCAGCCTCACTCTCGAACTCAAATTGTAATTGGTCGCCAGTCACCATCTTGTCTTTAATCAACAAGCTCTCAACTTTTGAATTGCAGCCAATCATATATATCAAAATCCCGGCCATGATTAACACCGCAACGAATTGCCCCTGATTGTGACTTATGGCTTTCCTGATTTTACTAAGCATCTTTTTCTCCTTTACATTCTGTGATTGCGTTTTGTTTGAGCCACTTCATATCCGTTTCGATAATCGTTAACCGATGCTCGATTCTTATTGCCAGAGCCACGACAGCCAGCAACGTGATTACCACGTGACCAATTATCTCAATCGCTACCATACCGCTTTTCTCCGCTTTGTCTATGTCAAAAGTGCGTAATGTATAAGCCCTGTTACATCCGGCGTTGTTCCATGCACTTCATCGTATATAGTTTCAAAATATCTCTCAAAGGTGATTCCAGAACTAATTCCCGCACTATACACAAATTCCTTTTGATCGTACCTCAGCATATGGAACGCTGATGTGTTTTCAACGCTAATACCATATTTTGCCATTTCGGCAAAGCTAAAACTGGCCAGAGCCACATCATCGATATCAAGCCCCGGTAAGCTATTTATTTGTGAAGATGTATAATCCAAGAACATGCAGCCGCCGTAAATAATGCCTTTTCCTAAGACTTTATTTATCGTATTCCTCGAACTTGCCGTTACGGTTCTCTTATTCCATATCATTTTTGCAGACCCGTAAACCTGTCTAACAGTCTGAGTATAATCAGGTGTCCCGGAAGCCATTTTATTCTATTCCTTCCTTCTTCAACGGCACAATACTCAACTGCCATTCCAACGGAGCATCTGAAATCAACTCCCTTTGCAGCATCTCAAGCTCCTTCCGCTCAGTAGCCACATCGATGAGCAGCTTAGCAAGATACTCATGGCTTTTTGTCGGCAAAAACCTTGCCATGAAAACTTCCTTGCTAACAAGGCCAAGCTTAACAGAAGCGATATGGTCGAACGTTTCATCCAGATTATATGTCACAACCTGAAACTCGAATGGTGCATCTTCAACCAACAACAAATCGTCAAATCCGATGTTTGTATTATCACCTGTAAAGAACTCACCAACGCTCGAAGGCCAGCACTGAAATAATCCGTCAAAGACAGCAACGCCCATCAGTCCCACCGAACCACGCGGAAAAAAAAGCTCGACTCTATAGACAAGTCCTTTAGTGACTTTTATCCTCGTAATTTTCGGGCTTGCTTTTGCTGTGCTTTTCAGCGTAGTTATTTCCGCACTATAAATCATAACCCTAATCGTCCTCAAGCCATCCGAACAGAAACGCTCTGGTCTTATAGTTGCCAAGACTATTGACAATTATGATGTCCCATCCAGCCTCAATCTCCAATGCCGGAATAAGCATTTGATTTGAAAAGAATGGGCCAATCGCCGAATGATAGTGCAGGATGAAATCATATACCTTGACATCGGCTACGTTTCTCACTCGAACATATGAATAAACGTTTTGCACTGCCTCGTTTAGTGTAGCGACTCCGCATGAACTTATGAAAAGTCTTTTGTTCGCAGCTACGGTGTAAACCAACTTTGTGCCGCCGCCGTTTAGATAATCGCTGAGGTTCACACGCACGGAATCAATGGCCGGCCATACTCCGCGTATGCCGGCCACTGGTTGAACTCCACGCCAAAGAACCTGATTTGATTCCTGTCCCATTGCTTATTACTCGTTACACGTCTTTTGGGCTAACCGGCCTTAATGTCACAGTCACTATTGAAGTGACTGCGTTCACCGTAATATACAGCCCTTTCCTAAATAGAGCGCCGCCGGGAGGTGCGAATTGGAACGATGTTCCGGAAAGTGCCTCAATATGTCCCTTTAAGTCACCTGTTGAATTCACTCCGTTGTAAATCCAACAATCTCCATTCGCTCCGTCCGCTGCGAGCATTATACATTTTACGACACACGGCCCCACAAAAATAGCCCTGCTCGAATTCGTATACTCAATATCATTATACGGAATATCATTATCTTCTTTAGGCATTAGACGTTCTCCGTTTACCTCAACTTTACACAATATTTCGAGTCTTTAGCAACGCGTTTCTGCTTAATACCTCTGAAGGCCCTGGACCAAGATATCCGTGGTTTTCTCTGTGTCGATTGCTGCCGAACTTCTTGCCGTCAGCTTAATTCTGGCCTCTCCAGACTTAAACACATTCCACCAGTCTTCATGATCATTTTGATCACCAAAGAGAACAGGAACCGAACCATGCGGACACCGCCCGGAAGCATTACATGCCATAAATGTTGCCGCCGAACCGTAGAACGATCTTGAACGTCCACCGGTCCAGTTGAAGGTGAGTATTGCATCGTTCGTATCGCAAATTCCACCGACCTGAATATCTTTACATGCTGAAAGCCAGAACTCGTCTGCGGTTGTCGCCGCCAAATGTCCCGACAAATACTCAGTGAACCGGCCATAAACTTCGGCACTCCTGCGGATGAGGTCCAGTGTATCGCAGTCAACAAGGACATGCTTTCCTTTTGCCTCATCGATCATGATGCTCTCAAACTGAACATCAGGCTCCTCGTTATCGTTAACGTTCATTACGATAATTTTCCTTATGTCATTGTCAACCGGCAATTCAATGTATTCTTTGCCCGAGGTCGCTGGTGTGTAGGAAAATATTTCCTGGCTTTGTAAATATCCAATCGGACTCGGAACCTTTTCATCGAACATATCTGCGAAAACTCGAAGGACAGCAGCATCAGGAGAAGAACCGCCAAGAGAGTAATCGTGTGCGATTCTCATCTGAAGGTTTTTGAAGTTCGCAGGAACTAATGCTAATTCAGGATCCCACAGCTTACGACCGAAGTTAATCGGAACCGTGACACGTGCCCATCCATTGTCCTCATAATTCAACTCGTTATGAGGCATTTTCCCCGTGTCATAATACGACATCGCCTGCGCTCCATATCCCGACATCGAAGCGATAACATCAGACCCATCCACAATCTCGATTTTGGACATCGTTGCCAGCGGATGATTTGTTGGGTTATTACCGTTATTCCTCAACTCTATTACTGCGTAAACTCGACTAATCGCATCCAGCCCGGCAAGTGAAACCGGTTCTGTTCCTGCCGTTGTTATCGACTTCGTTGCCAATAACGTAGCCTGTCTATATTTCATTTTCAAACCTCTTTCTCAAATTTATGTTTTTGTGCTTATTGCTGTTTTTCCTTAACCGCTTTCTTTTACCAAGTTGGCCTCTCTATTTCCCTTCAAGCGATTCCTTCTTTGCAACCAGAGCGGCAACGATTTCCGTCACACGCATCAAGTTCCTCGGGTCTCTCTTCGAGTGTCTTGGTGATAACTTCGTTGCGGCTATTACTTCGCGGTATGGAGCGAACCCGCTTGCGTAATCACCTTCAGCCTCAGCGACGCCAGGTCCCCAATTTCTTACACCGTTGACAGATGCCTTGCGATGCCATTTTTCGTCCCCGGCCTTTTGGACGCCCTTGCCAAATCTCTTTTTAGCGATTGACTTCGCAACTCCGTCTTCGTAAGCC
>Ga0222679_1000770_pt1 | contig 10455 bp, 16 predicted proteins | sample AntAcemetagen939_FD_179843 | JGI IMG/M metagenome (GOLD analysis project Ga0222679, IMG submission 179843) | Saline water microbial communities from Ace Lake, Antarctica - #939 | ecosystem: Environmental > Aquatic > Non-marine Saline and Alkaline > Saline | place: Antarctica: Ace Lake...
AAGTAGCATCAACACCATTTGCAAGTCCTTGAACATTCTCAATAAGAAGTCCGTTAATCTCATGGAAATCTGTTAGATTGTGATTTTTGACAGTCAATATCATTGTAGGATAGCCAGTTATATCGATATTAGTTATTTCTAATGCAGGTGCATTTCTACTCAGTTTATTATCCATTATAAACGTAAAACCTTGTTGGTTTCCTGCTAATACATAACGATAATATGATTGACCGACACCACTTCCCCATAAAGAGGAATCTCCACTCCATAATCCATGATCTTCGCCCCAAGTTAGATCAACATCCGTTAAACCTTGAGAATATCCAAATGCTGTTATGGAATCATCAAAAAATGCCCATGAATCATTTTTATAATTATAAACCATCATGCGATCTGGATATTTTGTATCATGTTGTGAGTTTGGAAATGTCCAATATGCTATCTCATTAACAAAATCACGTATACCAGCAACTCGTTCAACCCCATCTTTACCATTATGTATTTTAAATACTGTATCTGGTATTTTTTCATCAATACGTTTAACATGCAGACCGTCACATGAATGAATACCATTCTGACCAACACCTAAAACTAGATCATCTAATAAAATTGATGAAAATGTAGATTCAGCGCCAATATTATCGTCAATTACCTGCCAGGCAAAAGGCTGAACTTTATTACCTGTATAAACAAGTTCCCATGTACTACGTTCAAAATAAACAATTAAACGATCTTTAAAAATCCTAGCCGTTATAATCGCTTCCTTTGTTGAAGCATTTATAAAACCACCATGCCCTGGATCATCATCCATCCATGCATTTGCACTTAGAGGACCAGCTGCTGCATGCCAACGTGCACGATTTGCAAACGTCCGGTCTACCGGATTACCTGCACCATCATCAACAGACTCCAAAGTATTTAATGCAATTAAAGTATTCTTGAATGTGACAATCAAACGTGCTGATTGTAATATAAAATTAGCCGCAACTATAGGAGCCGCATTATTTAACTTTGTCTGGAAGCCTCCACCTGCCACACGTGTAAAAGTAGTACCATCCCAATAACAAATACTGTCAGCTCGATTATTATTTACAACATAGAGAATATATGAAGAGCTTGTAACTCCTCGATAATTTGTTCCCCAAAAGAACTGATGATCATCACCTGTCCAGGCTAATGTGCCCGCACGAGCCCATGCACCAGTTGTTGCATCTCGTTCGTATGAAAAACGGGTATCAAATCCTACTACAGCTTCTTCATTTATAGCTATTGTTTCATATAATGGAAGACCCATAACGGGCAATGATGGATACCAATATATCTGTGTTGTTGCTGGAGCACCTGCAAAAACATATGTACCGTTAGTTGTATCAAATGTTGCTGTTGCTGTTGCTACGGTCTCTAGCATCGGCTGAGCAACACCTACAGTTGTTACAGAATACATAGCTGTTCCTATGGAGAACATCTGACCTAGTTCACCTAAAGCCCCTGGAACTACTGCAGTTGCATTCCCAGCTCCATCAGTTATACCGACTGCCGCTCCACCTGAAATAGCAATTCGCAAACGAGAACCTAATTGTTGTGTTGTCGCATCATCCCATGGAAACAATCGAGATCCTAGACGTTTTTTCACACGGCTGCGCCACACATAAGCATTACGTAATAACGAGAACGAGTCTTCTGGTTGTAACCAAGGCTTAACTTTAGTTTCTAACCCAGACTCATAAGGTCCGATAAAGAATGCTTTGCTAGCCATATTAGACTCCAATAGCTAAATAAAAGAATCCTACAGGACCATACGCACCAGTTGTAGTTCGATGCGATGAATATACTTCAAAAGTTGTCCATGGAGCAAGATAATCATTAAGACGAACAAATCCATCTCCATCAGCGGCATTAGTATAACCTGTTGAAACCTGAACCGAATAAACAGCTGTAAATGCTGGAATAGTTGCACCAACTGGAAAAGTATATGTATACACTCCCGCAGTTGCAATACCATTACCCCATTTCATTAATATCCCCGATGGCAATCGTGTCCATCCTGTTGTTGTTCCACCAGTCCCCGTAAATTCAACCACAGCACCATTACTTTCTCTCCTAAGGCATAACTCGCTTACTGAAGTATATGCTCCTTGTCGTGAGAATATGGCCGCTTCATTAGCTAATGTAGTTGGACTTGCGGCTTGTTCAGGTAATGTAACAAAATTATGTTTACCCCAATCAGCAGCAGCATTAATAGCAACATGGTCTATTTCAAATGAGCCTGCTATACCAAGAAAATTATTTCTGATTAAAGGTTGAGACCCACTTTTTGTTTGGGTTGATAATGGTGTATCACTATATGTATATGGACCAGCCATAATATCTCCTACTTAATTATCTAAACCATCTTCCTGGGAATCCAGATTGTAGTTGTTGTGTATATATAGTAGACGTTCGTTCATTTGATTGTTGAACTAATGTTCTACGTAAGCATAAAAGTTCTTGCTGTTTAAATTCAGGCAATATGAGATTAACAGATTCCATATCCATACGGTCTTCAAACACTTTTTTAGCTGCACCGTAGGCTATATAAGAACCATGTTGTTGTAATTCTGGTTCAGCTCCCGCAGTAAGCAATGCAGTTGGCCTAATATATGTCTCTAAGTCAATAGCATAAGACTGATCCGGAACAGGACGTACAGTGAATCTATTATCAAAGTACAAGATTGTTTGTGGACGAGCAGCTTGATAAAGAACTGTTTGAGCATAAATAGGTTCAGTTGTAGCAGGAGCATAAGGGAAGGTAAAATCATAAACACCCGTTATGTAATTTATCTCTCCACGACTCACATTTTCCTCAGGCCAGATAAGATCACCTTCAGCTGTTGGATTACCTGTAACAGGGTCGATACGTGGGACATCAGAGAGTACTATACCTTTATTATCTGCATCAATTGACGTAAATATTACGGCATTTTGTAATATCGGAGTTCCACTTAATGTACCTGTGAAAGTTGTAGTTCCGCCATTACCCGTTGCAATTCGTTTTTCATTTTGGATTCGTGGATAAATGTTATAAAAATCATTACGAGACTGCGTGAAATATGCTTTATAACCCGCAACATACATTGGATCATGACTTGTTATATAAGCGTTTTTAAAGTTATAGAGTGGGTCATCTGCACGAATAACATTAGTATCATATACATCAACATTAGGTTGTGTATAAAATGTTAATTTCTTCCTAAATGTAAATAACCGTAGACTCTCAGGAAAATCATACAATACAAAGTCATTTATATAATTATCTAACTCTGCTGTTGTTAATTGAGATTCTGATGGGGACCGTGTCAACCGTCTTACTTTTGTTCGAATATCTGCTAATGTAGCTGGCATTATACCTCCTAAGTGTGTTATTCTGACACATTTCGTACTGCAACATTATATACATCTAATATATTACCAACCGGAACACATGTAGCAGTTTTATTATAATATGGTGGTGAAGCTGGTACCACAAAAGTATCAAACCCAGTTGAATTAAGAGCCATACTAAATGTGGTTGGTGAGAGCACTGTTATCTCACCAACATGCTTATCAATCTGAACCATACCATAATATGAAGGTACGTTAATGCGAAGAATTAATCCGGAAACATAGTCATGGGCGAAGCTTGTCGTAATAACGACAGGATCTGCCTTAGTAATAACAGTAATCAATCTCATAGCTGGTTGATATCGTGGATCTGGATTAGCGTACCATTCTGGCATAGTCTATCCTTATTTTGGTAATGAAGGTAAATCATTAAGGGTTGCTTCTTCTATCAATGAAGGTCCCATATCTTTAATATCTTCAATATCCATAAACTCTAAGTTCTCAAAAGAGCATCTACGAATTCTTCGTTTAGCCATTGTTGATGGTTTACCATTTCGGTCTAACAAATACTGATGCTCAAAACGACCAACATTATTGTTTAAATGGCGAGCAACACCTTTTGGTATCGTATATATTTCACCATCTGCAAGGTCATATCTCATCACAGGATCACCCTTATAGGCTTTATACACCAAAGAGAGCGTAGCCCCTGGAATCTCATGATAATTAAAACGGCCTCGTACTAATTCTGCATCTTTTGCTCGTAATTGTGCAATATTAACTTTCTTTTTCTGTGTTGGCTTATTTGCACCAACAACCACTGTTCCTACATTTTTCTCTGTCATAAAGCTCCTTGTCTGAGGGGGAATATTCCCCCTCATTATGTTAATTATCTATTACAGTTCATTTAAATTACTGAAAGATTTACCGGCACACCATTTCATAATGTCGCCGTTACCAGCTCCAGTAGTTACATTAGAACCCGCAGGACTTAAAGTTCCTAAGGCTCCGCCAGCAAGATTACCAACATGCAATCTCATACCGATATAGGCAGTGTTACGTGTTGCATCTGCAAGAATATCAACTGCTCCAGTTAGAGCTGTTCCCATATCCATACCTACAGGTGTTACTGTTGGTACAGTGAAAGGAAGATCTGCTTGAAGAGCGAATGTAAATGCAGTGAATCCGGCTGAATTAATATCAGTTGTGATTGTAGATGCTGTAACTGCGGTTACAATTCCTTCAACACCATTAATCTCAGTCATTCCAAATGAAGCACTTGGAAGATTAACACGTATTTTCTGTCCAACTGTATATCCATGTTGAACCGAAGTTGTAATGACAGCGGCAGCTGCAGCAGTCAAATTTACAATGTAACGGTAACGTGGGTAGAAAATTGGATCGTACGGAATTACTCGGTAGAAACCGGTTGTTGCTGCTGCTCCAGGTGCATTAGCCATTGCATAACGCATACCGAAACTAACTCCAGCATTGATATTATCAATTTCAAAATCCCATCCAGAAAGCGATAAGGCAGGTGTTGATCCAGAAAGTCGAACGATACTTCCCGTTGCTAGTCCATTTGTATTAGCAGCTGAAACTGCTGGAGTAGTAGCATTTGTAGTATTTGTTATAGCACGTGCAGCACCAGGGGCTGTATCGCTTGAGTCTATAAGTGTAAAACCAGAACCAGCAGCACATGCTTGAACACCAAGAGTAGTATCAGCAGCAGGATGGAAATAGCACAGTCCAAGCCCGTCAGCCATTCCACGTTGCCAGTAATAATGAGTTCCACAATCCGCATTTGTTGCAACTGATTGAGTCCAGTTAACAACTTTCATCCAGTCTACATCTGAACGCAAGGTGATAATTTTATCAACAGGCACGTCAGCTTGTCGATATTCGCCTTGCATAATTATAGTGTTATCCATATTTAAAATCTCCTATGATTGTTTAAGACGATTATCGTCTTGACGATTATCGTCAATTTGCTCGTGTAGCACGTAAATTCAACGTCCATAGATCATTGGTTATTCGAGTAGCAAAGCCCATCTTCCAACCAATAGAAGCATTAAGTGCTAATGGTGAATCATATATTGGTGGTCGATAGATAAATTGGTTACTCATTCCATCTTGATCTACAATCGTAAAGGCTTCAGATCCCATACAGAAAATGTTGTAAACATCATTCCCTGCTGCTGAACCAGCTGTGGTTACTGAACCCTCAGACGATACGAAGAATCGGAGATTTTGAACAGATCCCCACTCAGAAGGAAGAATGTTCTTCTGTTGTGGATAGTTTGCAGCATGTGTAAAGCCATCAACATCATTCATATCCGATGTTAAATCACTGTCACACAAAGCCCAGTAACTGTTACGTATTGGAGCAGTCCCGAACTTGTCAGCACCTTCAATACCTTGTGATATAGTCTTTGCATTGTTTCCCAACAATGTTTGAACTATAACCGAGATATCAGCTGCTGTTAATTCAGTCAATCTGTTACTTTTGTGACCTTTTCAGGCGGGGAAGCTCTTCATCTTCCCTCTCCGACTTTCGTTCGGAGGTCAGACTATCGTATCTCAATAGCAGTTGCCACTGAGTCTTTCCGCTTAGTCGTTCACGCTGCACAGCCGAAGCTTGCTTGCGCCTTGTCACCCACAACTTTACTTGCTAGGGACTCCAAGTCAATCAGGAAAGATTTTACAACCCCACACATTTTAGGGTTGTCGCCATTAACCCCACCTACACAGTTTATCACTGCGGCGGTACCGGCTAACATGTCACGAACAAGTTGGTCTTCTGTCATACGGAGAGAGACACCTAAACGAATGCCTGCCTCTGTCAAAACTGGATCTTGGACTTGCAAAGTGCATTAAACTTTTACTTTTTATGACCAAATATTTACTATTTGGCGGGAGGTCTTGTTAATCCCTCCTCCGTATATCTCTATACGGATAAGACTGTCGCTTTACCTTTCGGTATCCACTCGCCTCAGTCGTTCACGCTACCCACTTTTATTTTTTACTTACTATGTTATACTTTTATAAACGTAACGGAGACATTAATATGAGAATATTTACTATAAAATCAAATAATTCTGATATCGTTCTGGCATATATGGCTGGAATAATCGATGGTGAAGGAAGTATAACCATAACTGACTGTACTAAAAAACAATCCCGAACCTTTTTTACGACTTCATTAGGAATATCAACAACTGATAAAGTATTAATCGATTGGGTTGTTGATAAATTTGGTGGTTGGAATTCATCTTATACACCAAAACAAACTCCTAAAAACTCTAGGAAGAAAGTTTATCGCTGGCAAATAACTGGAGAAAACTTAGAAACACTTCTTAAATTGGTCTATCCCTACATTGTCATCAAAAAACAAGAGATTGAGATCATGTTAGCAATGAGAAAGACATTCACAAAGTCATCTAAAGTTATTTCTCCTGAAATAATTGAATTGCGTAAAAAATATACCACTCAAATAAAAAAGATCCATTGCCGAAACTATAACAATAGCAAAAAATAATCGCTGCTTGCGCCCTGTCGCCCTCGTCTTGACGATTATCGTCTTACGTTAGGGTTTCCAAGTCAATCAGAGCAGATTTTAAACAGGCCATTTTCTGCAGTCCAAGAAATGTCAAAGATCATAAGTAAAACTTTAGTTAACCTGTTCATTTAAAATTACAAATTGGCCATAGAATTCCATTTTCACATCCAAATCGACTCTGGCCAGTGCGGTTGAAGGTGGCGTTACGCCTGTATTATCAAGAGGTACGGGCGCTGTTGGCAACAGATCATAACGGCTCATACGCAAAGTATTTCCACCATTTTTAGGCATACGTTTCTTCATAGCTGGTATTGTATGAATCAAATTAGGAGTTGGTACGCTTAAAAGGAGGGCATCAAAACTTTGCTGTATTTGGGGAGGTAATATTGTTGTTGTAGTAATGGGCATAGTTTTTTCCTCAAATATATTGTTAAAACATCAACATATTCAAGATGACGAGTCTTAAGAATAATCCTCACCAGATTACCCTTTGTGAAAAATATCACTTCAGTCGTGGGTGAGTGACTTCCTACATAAAGTATTACAACTCGTGGGTGAGTGACTTCCTACATAAAGTATTACAACTCGTTATAGTCATAACAGAAAAAACATTAGAATTACAACAAATCGATATAGATAAACATCCCCAGGATTTTACTCCCAGGGATGAAAAAAGGAGAGAGTCATGAAGACTGTTATGAATTTCTTATTATCTCTTTAGCTTCTTTCCAACGTTGTTCTTTAAGTTCATCAGTTAATCCATTAGCAAAAGCATTAGCTCGTGATAATGGAGAATCACCTTGTTGTGGAGCTATTGAGGTTACTGTTCTTGGTTTATTGCTGTTTTTAGCAATAGCTTGTTTATTGATATCATTATGCTTCTTATTCTCTACAAAGCCGTAACGTTTGATTGATTTATATGCTGTAACAGCTTGACTATGCAGATTGCGATTAGAAGCAATTGATTCAGCAAGTTCAGGATCAGCATCTTTGAGCATAGAAATGGTCTCATTATTAACTACTTCATCAAAATCAGGGTATGTTGACCGTATTTTAGACTCTATCACTTGGGCTTCTAGCTGCGCTATCCGCTGTGATTGCTTCTTCTCTAAACTCTTGAAATGCTTGCCTTCAAGAAGATCATCATCACCAATTACAAACTCTTCATCGTGACGATTATCGTCTAGCTGTTGTTGCTGTTTTGGTGAAGTCCGACGATTATTATCGCCTTGGCTCTCTTGCAGCCTGCGAACTGCATCATCACGTTCACGTTCCGCTTTATCCGCTTTATCACGTAATTTACGCCAATCAATAACATTTTGGTTGCCTTGACGATTATCGTCACGACGATTATCGTCAACTTCTTCCTTAGGAGTCGTCTCCGCTGGAGCAGTCTCAATTTCTTCAGTTGGTGTATTATCTACAGTAACAGACTCAGATATTGCAGTATCTTCTACCGGTTCAGTCTCTGTTACTTCAACGTCTTTATCTTCAGTCATAAAAACCCTTTGTTTCCACAGTTTCTTTGTTTAATTTTTTACATCTTCTTAAAAACGTATCATCATAGAAATCTAATACTTCTGTACGCAAATCATGAAAATATTCTGGAACTTCTAATGGATATTGATGTGCATAAATACACCAATCTCTCTGAGGAACCGCCCATAAAAATTCTAGAGTATCACTTGATCTATGATATTTATACATATTTTGACCATAATGCGGAGTTCCACAGGAATCTCTATCTGTTATTTTACTTATGATGAAATTTTTCATCAATCTCTCTTGTTTAACCTCAACATCTATAAAAAAATCACCATCTCGTCGTTTCAAGCCTGTATCGATAGTAGCTCTTACTTTTTTTTCATAATCGTCAAGGGCTTTTTTTCTAATTTCACGAACCTCATCAATCGCAGAGCTTGATGTTGACACATCCGGCTCTTGTGCAAAAAGGTCCATAGATATTTGCCCTGCCGTCCTTTTCTTCTCCATCATTCCCTTTCATAATTATCCAGTTTTACTATGATATGTATATACCATATATTATAAAGGAATGCCTATGAAGAGAATGATATTACTTATGAGTTGTTTATTATTTAGCTCTATGAACTTTAGTAATTATGAAGCTTATATTGACTGTCCTAATTTTAATACTGATGATACGTGTGATTATGTTACGACGTGTGTATCTGAAATTGATAAAGTTATTGAAATCCTAGGGGCCAATGATATTTTCTCCAACGAGAAGGACTTCTATGACTTTGTAGACTTTGTCCTTGAACGTATGGAACTTGTCTCTGATGCAGAATTAAAACGAATGCTCTTCTTCTTTTTTATCTATCTTGTAACCGAATACGAAAAACATAAAGAGATAGGTATTAATCCTACTTATCTTAAATAGAGCCTAGAGCTTTTTTTCCTTCGAGTCATTTTCAATTGACCACGACATAGTTTTATATCGACGAGCGATTACTATTCTATCGCAGGAACCACATAATAAATTAACATCGTCATGTTCTTCCTCGTGCGTCATAGATATAATGTCTTCAATCCCTAATTCAACGTCACATTTGAGACATTTATATGTCCTACTCTTTTCCATAATTCTCTTTCGCCCTAAGGTTAAACATATATCCAATTCTACACACAAAAAAAGAAATAGGAATCGGTCCTATTTCTCGTTATTTCTTTATCTGAGCATGTAATCATTCTGACGATAATCGTCTTCCCTTTTTTACACCCCTTTTCGTCTTCTTCTCCATTTTAGCAAGCTGAGAATAATAATCTTTTGATTCCAATAAGTGGGCTAAAGCTATTTTGCCAGTCTTTATTGGATTATTATTTGTAACATTAGTCTTTGGGCTTACTTTGCCATGCTCAAGTTCAACTGCAAATCCTTTCTTAAAGGCAGATAAAGGAATCTTCTTTTCAGCTATCTTGAGCTTCTTGGCTACTTGTAGAATGTCGTCATTCTTCATAATCTTCTTTCTTTTGAGCTAGGCGAGAGGATAGCAGGATATCACTCTCGCTTTCAACAAGGGCTACGGAGAAGAAATTTACTGAGGACCGCCAAGGCCAGCATTTGGGGGTTGCTGAACTCGACTATTATAGTCTTGACTATTATAGTCTTGATAAGGTTCTTGGCGGCCATCAGCGGGCTGAGAACTTGCGGGTTGTGACCCCTTTAATATCTTCTTGGCTATCTTAGTAGCCTTAGACTTTTGTCTTGGTGCAAAGGGCATGTTACCACTTTCCAGCTTTATCTTTTCGGTTGTTACCTTTGATATCACCGTGAAGTTGTTCATCTATACCGCCCATGGTGTCATCATAACCATTGTTACCACCACAAGGGATTGATGAAACATCAGTAATCGATACCTCTTGAGGTAAGTTACTGCGGTTGTTATCAGCTTGTCTAACGCCATAGTATTTCTTTTTCATAAAACACCTCTGTAGAAACTGCGGATCTCTCCGCAAGGATTAACCTCTATCTACCCGTGAAAACTTTTTCACTTCGGTAATGGAGTTCAGACAAA
>Ga0222679_1000773_pt1 | contig 10416 bp, 12 predicted proteins | sample AntAcemetagen939_FD_179843 | JGI IMG/M metagenome (GOLD analysis project Ga0222679, IMG submission 179843) | Saline water microbial communities from Ace Lake, Antarctica - #939 | ecosystem: Environmental > Aquatic > Non-marine Saline and Alkaline > Saline | place: Antarctica: Ace Lake...
GATTTTTTTTATTTCAGATTGTACAAATCCGAAATAAAAAAAATCAAAGAATACCAAGAGAGTTTAATTACTAATATAGTAACAGGCAAATTAAAAGTACCTGCCAATACGGTAAGCAATCCTGAGTTCGTTAAAAAGGAGGGGGAAATATGAGCGATAAAAACAAAAAACAATTAATAAGAAACAGTACCGCTGAGTTTTTGACTTTTACAGCTCAATCGGGCGAAAAAAGTATTGAAGCTCGTTACGAAGATGAAACTATTTGGCTGACCCAAAAACTCATGGGCGAACTTTTTGAAGTTGGTGTAAATACGATTAATTATCATCTGAAGGAAATATATAAAACCGGTGAAATAGAAAAAAATCGAACTATTCGAAAATTTCGAATAGTTCAGCCTGAAGGCAAAAGGCAGGTTGAAAGACTCGTTGATTTTTATAATCTTGATGCTATAATCTCTGTTGGCTATCGAGTAAACAGTACTCGTGCAACACAATTCAGGCAATGGGCTACACAAGTATTAAAGCAGTTTGCAATAAAGGGATATGTGCTTGACCGAAAGCGAATGGAAAACGGTGTATTTTTGGGTGAAAAATATTTTGAACATTTGATGCAGGAAGTTCGCGAGATAAGATTAAGCGAACGCCATTTTTACCAAAAAGTTACCGATATATACGCTACAAGTGTTGATTATAATAAAGATGCACCAACCACTCGAAAGTTTTTTGCAAAAGTGCAAAACAAACTACACTTCGGAATTCACGGGCATACGGCAGCCGAATTAATTTATAAAAGAGCCGATAGCAATAAAGAAAATATGGGGCTGACGTCCTGGGAAAATGCACCGGGAGGAAAGATAATAAAAACAGATATCTCTATTGCTAAAAACTACCTAAAAGAAAACGAATTAACATCACTGAATAATTTAGTTGAGTAATATTTGATTTTTGCACAGGGTCAGGCAATGCGAAGAATACCAATGTATATGAATGATTGGATTGAAAAATTAAATGGTTTTTTGAGTTTAAACGACCGAGAAATATTAAACAATGCAGGAACAATTTCACATGAATTAGCCAAAGAAAATGCAGAACGAGAATACAAAAAGTTTAAGGATACGCAACGAAAAATGATTACTGAAAGTGATTTTGAAAAAGTGATTAAGAAAATTGAGAATGAAAAACGAACGTAAATGCCAACGCACCATACACCAACCATTACCAAAATTGTTAAATAAAAAAAAGCCCAAAATACTTGGGCTTTAAAAAATTAATTTATTTTCATAATAATTTACACATCGAGAATTTCTTTTTCTTTTATTTTGAATATTTCATCCACTCTTTTGATATATTTGTCTGTATATTCCTGAACTTCATCTAATCCATCGGCAACATTATCCTTTGAAATATGCTCTTCAGATTCTGATTTTTTAATTATGTCATTAGCATTATGACGATGATTTCTTATTGATATTTTCGCCTCTTCTGCTAACTTATGAATATATTTTGCTAATTCCTTTCTCCTTTCGACTGTCATTGCAGAAATTGGTATTCTTATGACTTGCCCATCATTATTAGGATTTAAGCTTAAATCTGATTTCATTATTGCCTTTTCAATGGGACTTAACATTTTTTTCTCCCATGGTTGAACAACAATTAATCTCGCCTCAGGAACCGATATAGAGGAAACCTGATTTAATGGTGTTTGTGTTCCATAATAATCTACTTTAATTCCATCTAAAAGTGCTGTAGATGCTCTCCCTGTTCTTAAAGTAGAAAATTCATGTCGTAAATATTCCAATGTTTCTTCCATTTCTTCTTTACAACTGGTTATTATTTTAGAAAACATTTAATAATCTCCTATTTTTGTTCCTTTACACTCACCCATTAATATTTTCTTTAAAGTACCCGGTACTTTAAAATTAAAAACATTTATTGGTATTCCATTTTCTTTACAAAGCGTAATTGCACTTAAATCCATTACTTTAAGATTATCCTTTAGCACATCGGAATAACTTAAACTATCATATTTTTTTGCATCTACATTTAATTCCGGGTCGCTATCAAATACTCCATCAACCTTTGTTCCTTTAAGTAAAATATCCGCATCAATTTCAGCGGATCTCAATGCAGCAGCTGTGTCAGTGGAAAAATAAGGATGACCGGTTCCTCCACAAAAAATAACAACTCTTCCCTTACTTAAATGTCTTAACGCTTTTTTCTGAACAAACGGTTCAACGATCTCATTAATATTTAATGCAGACATAACTCTAGTCGGAATACCGGCAGCTTCAAACGAATCCTTTAAAGCTAAAGAATTTATTACCGTAGCTAACATTCCCATATAATCACCATCAATTCTACCAATTTTATCTTCATCTGAAGTACTTTGTGCGCCACGATATATGTTGCCACCACCAATTACAATTGCTATTTCAATACCAAGATCGAATATTGATCTGATCTCATTCGCAAAATATTTTAAAATGTTAGTATCGATTACCGATTCATTGTTACCGGCTAATATTTCGCCACTTAATTTTAGTAATATTCTATTATAATTCATTATAACAAATAATTTATTTATTAACCTAATTGGAAACGAGCAAATTTTGAGATATTAATATTTTCACCTAATTTACCAATTGTTTCTTTTATATATGTTTCAATATTTTGATCGGAATCTTTTATAAATTCTTGTTCTAATAAGACATTTTCCTTGTAAAATTTCCCCATTTTACCGATAATTATTTTTTCAGCAATATGTTCCGGTTTACCCTGTTGAATTATTTGTTCTTTATATACTGCTTTTTCTCTCTCAATTAATTTTGGATCAAGTTCTTCTCGACTAATTGCTTTTGGATCCGATGCGGCAATTTGCATTGCTATATCTTTTACAAAGGATTTGAATTCTTTTGTATTAGCTACAAAATCAGTTTCACAATTTACCTGAACTAATACACCTAATTTACTCCCTGGATGTATATATGAATAAATCGCTCCTTCTTTTGCTTCACGACCGGATTTTTTTTCTGCTTTAGCAATTCCCATAGATCTTAAATGATCTACTGCCTTCTCGATATCACCATCACAAGATTCCAACGCCTTTTTACAATCCATCATTCCGGCACCGGTTTTATCTCTCAACTCCTTTACTAATTTTGCACTTATTCCCATATTTATCTCTTCTCCCTTTCAATAAAATAACTTATTACCTATTTTTTACTAATCTTTTTGACACTTTTAGGTTTTATATCTTGTGTCTTTTCTTCTTTCGTATCATTATCTGTCTTCCCACCTTTCTTTTCAGCTAATATAGCATCAGTCATTTGCCTCGTTATCAACTGAATTGTACGATATGAATCATCATTTGCAGGTATTGGTATATCTATCAAACTTGGATCCGAATCCGTATCAACAATACCAATGATTGGAATATCAAGTTTAATCGCTTCGGATACTGCAATATTTTCATGATTAGTATCAACAATAAAAAGAACATCGGGTAAACGCTTCATATCTTTTATACCACCAAGCACCAATTCTAATTTATTCATTTCTTTGATAAGCTGTAAAATCTCTTTCTTTGTAAAATTTTCCCATTCATTTTCATTTTGGCTCTCTTTCTGCAACTTTTTCATATGACGAACACTTTTCCTTATCGTAACATAATTGGTCAAAGTTCCACCAAGCCAGCGTTCTACAATATAATGCATATTACTTCTTATAGCTTCTTCTTTAATAATATCTTTCGCCTGTTTTTTTGTCCCAACGAAAAGCACTTCACCACCTTTTCGCACAATATTGCCAATAAGATCACTTGCCTTATCTATAGCTTTCATTGTCTGTTTCAGATCAATAACATGTATTCCATTCTTTTCCATTATTACATAATTTTCCATGGACGGATTCCATTTACTTGTTAAGTGCCCAAAATGAGATCCCGAACTAATTAATTTCTCTATTGTAATTTCTGCCATTTATTTTATCTCCAATATATTTTAACGTTTAGAAAATTGAAATCCTCTTCTTGCACCACGTAAACCAGGTTTCTTTCTCTCAACTTTTCTGGAATCACGTGTTAAAAATCCATTCTCTTTTAATATAGAACGATTTTCAGAATTATTTGCAGCCAATGCCCTACTTATTCCATGTCTTACCGCTCCAGCTTGACCGGTTAAACCACCACCTTTGACATTTACATAAATATCATAACTTTTTTTTGAATTAGTTAATTCTATCGGCTGTAAAATAATCATCTTATATGTCTTTCTACCAAAATAATCATCAACTTTTCTATTATTTATAATAATTTCACCTTTCCCAGGAATTAATCTTACTCGAGCTACCGATGTTTTTCTGCGACCTACAAATATATCTACCTTTTTTTTCATTTAGTCATTACTCCTAATTTGTTTCTAATTTCTTTGGATTTTGAGCATCATGCGGATGATTAGGACCTGCATAGACCTTAAGTTTTTTAATAATCTGACGACCTAATTTATTATGAGGAAGCATGCCTTTCACTGCATTAATTATTATCCTTTCAGGATATTTTTCTCTCAAATCTTTTATTAATATAGTTTTTGTACTTCCGGGATATCCTGAATGACTAAAATACGATTTCATCTGTTCTTTCTTTCCCGTTACACGAACTTTATCTGCATTTACAACAACTACAAAATCACCGGTATCAATATGTGGAGTAAAAATCGGTTTATGTTTACCTCTTAATATCTGAGCAATCTCACTTGCTAATCTTCCTAATACCTTATCCTTAGCGTCAACAACAAACCATTCATGATTTACATCACTTGGCTTTGCGGAATATGTTTTCAATTTGTATCCTCCGTTATTTCATTTAAGTTCAACCAATTTTAAAAAAAGTAACTCTATACCTTTTAGAAAATTGTAACTTTTTTTACTTTTCAAGTCATCTTTCCGGGACTTCCATTAAAGCTCATTAATATAATAATATTTTTATTGATTACAAATGTTTTTCTTTAAAATAATTTACATGTAAAACGGTTTTTTAAAAACATTACTCCATATAAATGCCTATTAAATGCCCATAAATGCCTACCAATGCCTATAAATGCCTATAAATGCCCATCACACCAAACTCAATGCAATAGAATTTAATTTTGATCGTGAATCATCGGCTCTCGACAATAATATCAATGGAACTTTTGCACCCATAACTATCCCACCGACATCCGCTTTATCAATATGGATCATGTGTTTCAATAAAAAATTCGAAGTGGTAATATTCGGACCAATTATCAAATCAACATCACCACTGATTTTTGAATCAATATGTTTCTTTTTTGCCGCTAAAGAAGAATAGATCACATCCAACGCAATAGGCCCTTCTGCGAGATATCCCTTCTTTGTAAATTCCTCTGCCAATATTCTTGCTTCAATTGTTTCAGGGATCTTTTCATTCAATTTTTCAATAATAGCAGCAAATGCTATTTTTATTGGCGGTTTAATAATTCTTTTTACAAATTCAATTGCATTATCGGCAAGAGCTCGTCTTTTATCAATATCCAAATCAATATTTATTGCACCATCGGTAACAAATAAAATTTTATGATAACCGGGTGTATCGCAAACAGCAACATGAGAAAGCAATTCCCCCTTTCTCAATCCTGTATCTCGCTTCAAAACAGGACTTAAAAAACTTGCAGTGGCAATGTTGCCCTTCATTAACACATCACCCTTACCATCTCTTATATCTTTTATTGCATTTTTAATCGCTTCATCAGGAGAATCGCTTTTAATTATTGTAAAATTATTAAGTGAAGTTTCTTTAGTATATTTATTAATATTTTCAACTATTCCGTACAAGCGTGACTTTATAAGTCCCTTGTCTGTTGCAACTTTCAGTGCTTCGTAAACAGGTTTGGAATTTGGGAAAACTACATTGATCGTCTTCGGTCTTTCCACATTGATCAATTTATAAATATCTGCATATCTCATAAAACATTCCTCCGATTTCATTTGTATTCATTAATTTTTATATTACCATCAATTGCTCTAAATCCTCCATCAGCCATTGCTTCTAATTCGTTTTCACCCGGAGAAAATATTATATTAAATTTTTCTAAATTTTTCGTTAATTGTTCTTGAATATTTTTATTATTAGCCAACCCTCCGGTAATAATAATTGCCTTTACATTATAATTACACACAGAAAGCATTGCTCCGATCTCCTTTTGAATTTGATAGATCATCGCGTCAAATATCAATTTTGCCTTCTTATCACCATTTTTAATTCTTTTACTAACTTCTCTGCCATCATTTGTACCCAAATATCCTTTTAAACCACTGTTTTTTATGAATAATAATTCTAATTCTTTTTTTGTATACTCACCCGAATATGCTAAATCCATAACTCCTCGAAGTGGCAATGCTCCTGCTCTTTCCGGTGAAAACGGACCCATTCCGATCAAGGCATCATTTACATCAACCATTCTCGATCTTTTTAAAGCACAAATAGAAATTCCACCTCCCAAATGAGCAACCACAAAATTATTATTTTCAATATTCCAATCATTTTGATCACATATTTTTCGAGCAGTGGCTTTAATATTCAATGCATGAGCTCTACTTTTTCTTTCTATACCCGGAACACCTGATATTCTGGCTACATCTTCCAATTCGTCAATCGTTACAGGATCGATAATATAAGCGGGAACACCAAATTTCTTGCCAAAATAATCGGCAAGCATCGCTCCTAAATTACTTGCATGATTACCATTTTTTGCCTCTTTCAAATCTTCCACTAATTTATCATTCACTCTATATACACCGCCTTCAAGTGGTTTTAATAATCCGCCTCTACCAACAACTGCAACCAGATCTTTAAGATCAACATCTTTTAATGATTCTTCAATTGAATCTTTACGGTACGGAAATTCAATCGCTACATTTTTTGGGGATATTTCCGAAGCCGGCATTTCAACCTTAAATTCGTGAATTTTTTTACTTCGATTAAATACCCCCATTTTAGTTGTAGTTGACCCCGGGTTAATTGTTAAAATCAATTTCATAAACCTCCCATAATTTTATTTTTCTCAACATTGTTAATTTATTTAAATTTACAATATTTTTTTAAAATAATCAAATTTATAATTTAAAATATATGATTTATCAAGATTTTTATTCGTTGCGGAATATTAATTTTGTATATTTAAATGGATTTGACATAAGATAAAAAAGGAGTCAAAATGAAAATAAAAAAAATACTTGTTGTGATAATTTCCATTGTAGTATTATTGTTTGCAGAAAACAATAATTCAAAAAAGATCTATAATATGACAAATTTTGAAATTGATTCATTGTTGAAAACAGAAAGTCAAAATAATCTAACCGTTTCAGAAAGAATAAATTTTTATTCAGAATTATTTTTGGGAATGCCTTACAGCTGGACAGCTACAGGTGATGGCCCTTATGCCCTTTTTGAATCATATCCGTTAGTTGATTTTGACAGTACAAATTGCATGGTTTATAGTGAACATGTTCTATCAATGTCAATTTCAGATAGCTGGGATAATTTTTTCAACAATCTTCAACAAATTCGATACAAAGATGGAATTATCGGAATGAGAACGAGAAATCATTATACGATTGGCGATTGGTTGCCGGAAAATAGTTGGTTACTTAACGATGTTTCAAAATTGGTTGGTGGAAAATATACAGAAAAAATGACAAGAACTATTTCACATAGACAATTTTTCAAAAATAAAGGAATAAAAGATCTGCGATATGTTAAACCGGATAGAAAAATTACAATTGATTATGTTCCTTTAAAATATTTAGAAAAAGTAAAAAATAATGTTCACAATGGCGACATCGTTTCACTTTTACTTGCAAACAAAAAAGATATTTTTTCCGCTCACATGTTGATGATCGTGGAAAAAAATGGAGTAAAATATTTCAGAGAAGCATCGACAAGTAATTATTCTACATTTGAAACAACTTATGATAAATGGGTAAATTCAAAACTAAACTCTAAAAAATATGCCGGAATGGCTTTTATGAGAGTGAAACCGGAACTTGATAAAAAGAATACTGTGATCTTGCCTTGGAAAATTGATGAGATGAAAAAATAATAACATCTTGCTCGCCAAATTCTTAAGCAAACTAATGAATACATTATAATTGACAAAGTAGTTGATCGAATTAAAAACTTTCAGACAACCGAAACATATTTTTGTTCAGATGCATTGACTTGTTCTGTTTATATTCTGTCGTTTTTCACGGAACTGGATAGCCGTTACGTGCTTCCAAGAGTCGATACCAATCTTCTCTACTATAATCAATCTTTAATGCTCGTTTTGCAGCTTTGATACGTGAAGGCGTTGTTGTTCCTATGATTGGTAATATCTTTGAAGGGTGTTTTAATAACCAAGCCAGCATTATTATCCAATTTTCAGTATTATATTTTTTTGATTGATTATCAAATTCTGATTTGATACGGGCTTCATCTTCCTTTGAAAATGTATTACCCCAAGCTGGATAAACTACTCCTCCAAGTGGACACCAAGCTTGAGGAGTGATTTTTAGCTCTTGGCATTGATCTAAGGTGCCATCTAATAGTGCATCGATATTGTGAATGTTTATTTCTACCTGATTTAGCAACAATGGAAAGGAGCAATATGACTGCAACATGGAAACTTGAGATGGTTTAAAATTACTGACACCAAAATTTAAAACTTTACCTGAATCTTTGAGTTCTTGAAATGCATCAGACACTTCCTCCGGATTACAAAGATAATCCGGACGATGTAAAAGTAAAAGATCAAGATGATCAGTCTTTAGTCTGGATAAAGATCCTTCAACACTTTTTATTATGTATTCTTTTGAAAAATCATAACGCGTTGGATCATTTTCGTTTGGATTATTTTTACCCCTAATTCCGCATTTACTTGTTATGATCATTTTGTCCCGTACTTCCGGATTGTCTCTTAATATTTCCGAAAACAACTCTTCACTTTTACCGCCGCCATAAATATCTGCAAGATCAAAATGTGTATAACCCTCTTCAATTGCAGTTCGGATTGCTTGTTTTCCTTTTTCACGACTATCGATTGAGTTATCTCCAATAACACGCATACATCCATACACAATACGAGAAGACAAAATATTACTCTTTCCAATTTTTAATGATTCCATTATTTTACCTATATTTTACTCTATAATACATATCTTTTTTATTCATAATTATTAACCTATAGTGATTGTATTGGTGATTATGATCAATGATATCGCCTATATAAATTTCTCATAACTTTTCCTCCTCTTTTAAGTTTGTATTATTTCCCATGTAAAACATATACCCTATCATAATCGCCATCATCTTGACCAATTATAAACACCTGTTCGCCATCAGTCCATACCTTTTTATAAGTACCAAATGGATGCCCTGGACATATTTCCCCGGAAGTATACAATTGATCACCATCCCAATAATTTATTCTTCCATTATCTCCAACAACATACACATTATCAGAAGACGAACCCGATATATCAAAAAAACCAGCTCCAAGATTCAACTCGAATTTCTCCCACTCTTTTTCTCCACGTTTTTTTCGATAAAATCCTCGTCCACAACTGTAGATATAATCTTCTGAAACATATATATCTCTATATCCAAAAGGATAATGTTCCTCATTATTTACATTTTCCCGAAATTGATCCTCTATTTTCCATTCTTCTCCTGTCCATTTAAAAAAATATCCATTTAGTATTACTCCTCCCGATTCCCAATAATATCCACAGGCATATAAATCATCAGAACTTGTGCCTGAAAAACTCTTTAACCAAGCAGTATCAGGAAGGCAATAATTCTTCCATTCCTGACCATTGTAATGGTATAGTAGACCGAAATTTCCGAAAACTCCTCCAACCCAAATATTATCCTCTGAATCACCCCAAATATCAAGAAAATAACTGACTCTTTTTCCTTCAGCACTAGCATAAAATATTTGTTTCCATTGTTTTCCATTATAAAATGCTACACCTCCTTGAAAATCAGCATATTCAGGCAGGTACCAACTTGTCTTTCCTGCACCATATATTTTATCGGAAATATTCATTACAGAATTAATATCACGAGTTCCGTATATCACACAAGTATCTCTCCACTCTTTACCATCATAATGGAAGTATACATCATTATAGTGAGAATTTTCACCAAATATGTAGATATCATTTTCATTGATATATAAAAAATCTGTAGGTCTGAATGTGGTAACCCTTACATCTACATCCAGTGTATCAATAGTCCATTCATATTCTGTCGGATGAACTCTTTTGTCTTTTTCATTATTTTTTGTTGAATAATCACATTTAGATAAAAACAAAAAAAGTATTAAAATATAGACAATTGTTTTTCGCATAATATCTCCCTTA
>Ga0222679_1000778_pt1 | contig 10381 bp, 7 predicted proteins | sample AntAcemetagen939_FD_179843 | JGI IMG/M metagenome (GOLD analysis project Ga0222679, IMG submission 179843) | Saline water microbial communities from Ace Lake, Antarctica - #939 | ecosystem: Environmental > Aquatic > Non-marine Saline and Alkaline > Saline | place: Antarctica: Ace Lake | collected...
GCCAATAATATTCATTAGTTATTGGAGCGCCTGGATTGTATACTAGCCAGTATTTCAACATCTGACCCTGCAATGGATAACAAATCCCCAAATATCCATGTTTGAGATTATGGACATACGGATTTAATACCAACTTAATGTCATTACCATTGCAATGAAAATCTTGTAACCAAAATCCACTTTGCTTGTGTACTTTACCAATATGAACACCAATTCCATCTGGCCCATGATTGTTTAAATAACAATCTACAAACGGCTGAGAAAATGTACAAAAACTACTCGGACTGTGATTTGGCTCAGAATGCCAACCGTCTGAATAGTGACCTACTTGGGCGGAGTCGTTGAAAAATATGGCAGCGTAATTTTGAGTTGACCAAGAAGACTTAAATTTACTGATAGGATAATCAGCATTTTTACCATTTATTTCTGCACTTCTTCCAGGATCATCAACATAAACATTTCGATCATCCATGCCGACTAGAGTCATAAAATGCGGAACACTCCCATCATCTCTAGAAAGACCCATTCTTGTTCTAACTGCCACTATCACTGGATTACCCTGTAATAGTGAGCTACGAAGCATCTCAATATCATTTACATTTTTTTTATGAACATTCCAAAATCCATAAAAATACTTCGCAGTTGCAATTAAATCTTTTGCACTAGTTCCTTCATTCTTAACTAAAAGATAATTATTTTTACTAGAAATAAAATTATTATCCTCTAGCCAATCAATCTGATTTTTAAGATCATACTCAACGGGATTAAATCCACGAAGATAACTAGCCCCTATAAGTAAGGCTGTAGGACCACAAGTCATAGAATTAGCTGTTTGTGATGGTGGTATTCCTTGTGATATCCATGGTACATCCAATGAGACGCTTATACCCTGCGCATAAATACTAATATGCGCTCCACATACGACGATTAGTAATGCAATTGCCTTAAACATTCTCTTTTTGCTCATGATATTAATCTCCTTATTCTGTTTTTATGTACTTCATCTATATACTTTAACGATTTTTAGTCAATTATTTTAGTTGTTAAGGAACTAAAAAGAACGATTATCCGCTATAAATCAGCTCTATTTCATTTTAATTCTTTTCTGTCTTAAATGTTTTTACTATTTGAAAAAAAACATTTTTTTGTCTATCACTGGCTTGATCATCTATTAAAAAACTATATATATATTTATCACTAAATATATAATAAATTATACTAAAAACATTCCCAACCCCTGTCTCTTCTTTCGTTTTTATTATAATATAATTACTATTATGGATAATCTCAAATGATTGTAGTGATCCCTCATATACTTTATCATAATTAAGAAAATCTTCTTTTTTATTTACTATTATTTTTTGATAGTTATCAATAATATAAATGCCAAAATCATTATCATTAGACAGCTTATTATTAACATAATTAAAATCTATATACTGTCCATAATAAACATCTTTTCCGTACCTACCTATATCCCAATTCTCCGGCATCCTTACTTCAAACCCATACTTTTCACTCTGATAAATATTCCAATCATTTTCATCAGTGCCAACTTTTTTAAGAACTTCTTGATTATTTTCTTCTTTTACAACATCTTCTTCCTGATTATTTTCCTTTTTATCATCAACTACCGGCAAATTAGACTCTACATTAGACTTATTTAAGTATAAAAATGCTCCTCCGCCTAAGGCGAGGATGGCTATTGTGATTATTGTAATAATGACTATTTTTTTGTTCATATGTATTTATACGTGAGTAATTTAAAAGCGTTACACTATTATCTTTATTTTGATACTCAAACATGGAAATGTCAATAAACAATCCCAAAATCTCGGGATTATTTTTATTTTATGAATACAGATCTGAATGTGTACCAATTATCATAAAAATTATTACATCTTTTTGGTCATAAAAAATTGCGCGATAATCTCCAGTTATATTTATACTACGACAATCTGGAAAAACTTGTCCAACCGCATGATTATTAAGAGACTTGGCAAATTTATTTTGTAAAAATAACTCTAATCGTTCATAAAAATGCTGTTGAATTTTTGGCGACAATTTTTTAAATTTTTTCTTAAAATTTTTATGGAATATAATTTCCATAAATTAATTGTTTAAAAATTGGATTGTCTGTTTAACATTCTTCAAGCGAGGTGAAAGATTTTTTTTCTTCTTAATGTCTTTTAAAGCACTTTTAATTTCATTACTGGTCGCTTCATTTAAACTTTCTATTCCTACTAAGCCAACATTTAAACGTCCGCTGACAAATGCTTGAGTAGCAAATTTTAATACAGAAGCAAAAGGTAAGCCTGCATTTTGAGCTTTTTTCATAGCCTGTTCTTTTAATTTTGAATCAATTTTAAAAATTACTTGACTGGTCATATTTTTATAATGTTAGTATATTATTAATATATATTATATATAACTTTAAACTATATGTCAAATTAACAAAAAAACAACCTCAAAATCTCAAGATTGTTTTTTATCTTAAATTATTATTTAACCTGCCCACCCTTCCCTAACGGAATAGAGAAGCAGAATTTACTGCCTTTGCCTTCCCCATCGGATTCAGCCCAGATATGACCTTGATGCCCAGCAACCATCATATGAGCCACATATAGCCCTAATCCATTACCTTCAGTATTTACAGTAAAGGCATTCTTACCACGAGAGAATTTTTTGAATAAAGTAGTCTGAGTATTTTTACTCATACCTATTCCAGTATCAGCTACACAACATTGAATCGCGCCTGACTTTCTAAAGACACTAACAGTGATTCCACCCTTCTTAGTATATTTAATAGCATTGTCTACAAAATTAATTACTACCTGCCTAATCTTTTCTTCATCCATATTAATCTTTGGCAATGGCTTGATTGGCTTTTGATATTTCAAATATAATTCTTCAGTCTGAGCGCTGTTCTGTAAATTACGGCAAACATCTTCTACTAAATTTTCCAAATTCATTAATTTGAAAGAATATTTAACCCGACCTGATTCAATCCGAGAAACATTTAATAAATTATCCACCAAAGCAATTAATCGTCCTCCACTAACAAACATTTTATTAATTGCTCCTTTCTGCTTTTCATCTTTTAACTCACCAAAGTCCCCTGTTAACAACATTGATCCATATCCTTTAATCGCTGTTAAAGGTGTGCGTAATTGATGAGAAGCAATGGATATAAAAGTAGATTTTGTTTCATCCAACTGTTTCAACTCCTTATTCGCCTTCTGCAACTTCTTGGTTGTCTTAGATAATTTCACAGCAAGCTTTTCCATCTCCTCCCTCCGCTTAACTTCTTTGAGGACTGAACGGATGAGAAGGGCGGCGAAAGTCAAAGTAATTATGAAAACTATAACACTGACTAACAACTTTAATCCGCCATTTATATTTTGAAAAACGTTAGCTAAAGTAATTATAACTAATAATCCGGCAAATAATTCAGTGGTAATGAGTTTAATATTCATTAAGTGATGGGCAATAATCGCATAAACCGTAAATAAAACCATAATAACGGTAAATACCTGACCAAGCCAATTCAAATAAAAATACCCCATCCACGGCATAACTAAATTTGTAACAAATGCAAAAGTAGTTGCTAGGGCATCACCTAATAACAGATACAAAATTTGTGAACGTTCAATATCATGGCTTTGGCGATACTTTTTAAACAATCTATAAAAACCATAAAAGAAAAAGGAAAATGTATATAAAAAATATATTATATAATATTTTGTAAAAATTATTTCTTTTTCCAAACCAACTCGAATATTAACCTCTTTAATAATTAATTCCGGCCAGGCAACCATAGCAATAATAATTAAATTTATTAAAAATATTAATAAACCTCTCCACCATAATTTTTCTTCTCTTTGCGACGGAAATATATATGTAAAGTAAAGAAAAGTGCTGGCAATTAATGTGGGGGTAATATACAAAATAACACACCAAAAAAGAGCTGTTTCTTGAGGCGCTAAACGATAAAAAATCATTACTAAAACCCAGCTAATAATAGCTATAATATTCCAAACATAAACAATGTTAATCCTTTTTCTCGAACCATCTAAAAAAACTATTATTCCTAAAAAGAAATTTAAAATAATAGTAATAATTAAAGCGATGTTAATTGTATTAAATATAAATAACATATTGTTATTATACAATATTTTCCTAAAATAAAAAAGGCGCTTATCAGTGATTTTCATCATGATAAGCGCTCTATAAATTTGAAAGTACAACTTCCATGCCGTCACAGGAATGTCCCGAGCAACATGGGATTGCTCCGTGATACGCATGAGGAAATGAGGGATACGCTTTTCCGCGAATGCCGACGATGTGATAAACCAAACATCCTGTTTGTTTCATCTGTTGAAGCATCTCCGCTTTCGGCTCGGGATAAACCTCATTAACAACCACTGTCCCTCGCCAAAACATTGGAATGTAATGACCGAGAATACCGTTGTCGGTGATATTTACCACAATAACTGGTTGGTTGCGCAAATGAACTGGCCATTTATCAGAGCCGGGCTTACCGTTAACATCAACTGCGAACGTTGTATATTTAGCCTGACGCAATTTTTCAACGACTTTCCGGCCAATGAATCCACATCCCCCAAGAATAATTATTGGGGTCTCTTTTGAAAGACACTCACGTCCTCTAGCATCTTCAATGCCAAGGCAAACAGCATCTACTGTCGTAGCGCGCTCGTGAGTCTCTCTAATCATTCTATATGCTAGAAGAATTCCTGGGAGAATTCCAGCGAATGTCTTGCGCTCCGCGCAAACTATTTTTCGAAAAAATTCTATTCTCTCGACAACATGCCGTAGGTTTGTTCTATTATCTTCATCTCTAAAATCTGAATTAGAAGCAGAGATGACAAACATGATAACCCACTTACCATTTTGCCGAAGAACTCCAGTGAAGTAAGGATTCCATTTAGTCTTGGTTACTTGCCACTTGTAGCCATAAGCCAAAGTGTAATCCTTATTTGCTGGATACGCTAGAAATATGGATTCAATCCACTTCACTCGTTTGTTAATTGCACCAACAACTTTCCAAAACCAAAAATGGTTAAAGATAATGTTGACTAAAACGAGAAAGATTCTTCGCGCGTGAGAATTCAGCCATTTGACTAAATTTGGGATTACGAAATCAATTTCGAAAATGTTTTCAAAAAAAACTCCGTCGTCAAGTAGCCATTTGGCTTTCTTTACGTTTGTGTTTGCCGTTGTTGCGTTCATTTCCTTTAGCCTCCTTTCGTATAGTATCTTCTTCTATCATTCCCCTGTTTTCCCTTTCTTCTTGTTCTTCCATTTCCAATGCTTCGCGGTCGAAGTGAGCTTCTTGTTCAATAATTTCCTTGATAAATCTCACTCGAACTCGGCGACGGAAATGACGAAACTCAATAATTATAAATCCAAGATTAATTCTCATTTCGATCCTCCTGAGTTCTTGGTCATAAAAACCATATCTTCGCTTTCAATCCAGGCTCCGCAGGACGGAGCGTTTGATTGCTTGATTGTTGTTTCTTTTTGGAAACTAGAACATTTGCTCATTAGCTCCATCCTTTCTTTCTTTTAAGATTATTAAATCTTTAAGCTGACTTGAGCTTAATTGTGATTTTATTATATTTTTAAAGATCTACACACCTTAACACAAGATATAAACTTTGTCAATACCTTGGCTTAAAAAAACAAAAAAACATCCTAAAAGGATGTTTGACTTTGAAAAATATTTTTTGCACTACCAACTAGGCAGTCGCCCGGACCGTTTATTTCTTTAAACATTAATATTATCCTTTTTTGTTTTTTCCTTAACATACTTCTGTAGTATAGCACATTTTTGGGAAAAACAAGGAAAAAGATTGACTACATCAACTTTATGTGATATTTTTTGAATATATGAAATTTCAATACAACAAAAAAATAGATGATTGGTCGCATAACATGATTAGCAATCTTAATGAAACTTGGGGAGTTCAGTTAAATAAAAAAAGTACTAAATCAAAATATAAAACATTACCTTTTCTTAAAAATTATCTTGATGGTTATTGGCAAAAATACGAGACAAAAATTATTAAAAAATTAAATAATATTTTTAAACTCAATTTTCGTTCCAACGATTTTTCACTATATTTAAATACAACAATTGTTTCTTTACATAACACAGAAAAACAATTTATTTCTATTAGCTTAAATCATTCCTTTATTTCTTATCCAACTATAATCATTCATGAATTATCTCATATTTATTTTTATAAATATATACAAAACAATTTAATTACCGATTTGGATGAAGCAGAGCTTAATGAATTAAAAGAAATAATTACAGTTATAATTAACAATGAGTTTAAAGAATATATAGATTACCCAGATATTGGATATCCAAATCATCAAAAAATAAGGGAACAGGCTAAAAAAATATGGCGAAAAAATAAAAATATAGATACATTTATAGAAAAATTAATAAAAATATATAAAAAAGAAAGTGGACATAATTAATACGTCCACTTTTATATTTACTCCTATATAGCGCATTTTTAAAAAATTTGTCAAGAACTAAGTATTAAAAAACCGTCAAATCAACTTGTTGTTGTTTCGACGGTTAAAAAAATGAAGATATGTTCAGAGTAAAAATTAATATACTTGAGCATATGTTACTGGCGCCTTATTTTCAAAAGGACCAAGGCATGTTCCGTCAGTTGTAAAGACATAAACACGGAACCAATAAAAGTTGCCAAACTGGGGGCCATCTTTGAAGTCTTTGGAAAATCTCTGATCATCCGTTTTTTCCCATTTAAGAGAAGACTCTTCAGTTCGGCTTAAGAATGCCCAATCGTCGTTGTTAACTTTCACCTGAATATGAAACTCAAAAACATTAGGTATTCCCAAGTTCCAACGAATTACCAGCATCCTTTTATTCTCCTTGTCATAATCATATAATCCGCTTCTATCTTCCACAAGAACTAGATTATCATTATCAGTAACGATAACTAAACCAGCAGAAACAGGATTAGGAGTCGGAGTTAAAGTTGGAATGGGAATCGGCGTTATGGTCGGTGTTGGTGTCACGGTTGGTGTTGGTGTTGGTTTTTCGCCAACAACACGGTATTCAACTTTTAACACTGTAGTATTAACTCCGTCAAAAGTAGATGCCTTAAAGCTGAAATCTCCAGCTTTACTTGTGTCAAGAACTAGTGTCACAACAGTATAATACTTAGTCGTAAGACTAGCTGTAATTTTTGCCAAATCGGTTTCCATGTTTATCTTGCCTGTTTTACCTTCAGGATCGCTAGCCAAAAGTTTTATTTCTGCTTTACTACCATACGGAATATTAAACAAATCAAGGTGTAAGAAGTTTAGCAGAGTTAAAATAGACAATTGATTAACCGTTGGCGTCGGCGTTGGTGTAAATGTCGGTGTGTTCGTCGGCGTAAACGTCGGTGTGTTCGTCGGCGTAAACGTCGGTGTTGGTGTCGCAGTCGCAGTTGGTATTGGCGTCATGGTTCGTGTCGGTGTTATAGTTGGTGTCGGATCTAAATTAAATATCACCTGCACTGACACGCTTGTTTCCAAACCAAGACTGTTTTCAGCACGAACTGTTATTGAAACAGTGCCAACAAATCCTCTATACCACTTAGCGGATCCACCACTGATTAAAGTAGTAGCATCAGTGATATTTAGATAATGGGTACTATTACTTCCAAAATCAATTGATACATCACCAGTAGCCGTAAACAATCCATCAACACCCTTAGCAGTAACGTCAACTACCAATATGTCGCCCACTAAAGCATTAATTACTAGAGGAATTTCATCGCTGGATGAGAAAGATATTCTCTCACTTTTATTAGCGATAGTTATCCCGCCAGTAATATTCGGTGGTAATGGATCAGGCGCGTTGTCTGGTAGCAATAATCCATAAGTGGAAAAATGGGTTAGGGCGATAGTGATAGTTTTATTTATCACATCAACTTTTCCTCCCATAATTTCCCAAGTGCCATCCGGACGCAAGAGTACGATCCTCAGGCTTGACGGAGATTTACCATTTAAATCCTCATTCGACCAAGCTAAAGTAAGGATTACTGGTTCAAAAAAGTCTTGTCCAGCTGGCAATAATGTTAATGCCGTCAATATAATTGCCTCACTTGGTTGAGGCACCACAGCGACATCACGCACTTTCATGGTGATTAGCACTAATTCATCCAGCGCGTTAGCTGGAACTTCCAGTATGATTTTGACAACATCAGGGTCGTCATTATCATTGGTTGTCAATTGACCACCATTACTATCAATCGCATTCCTTAAAACCACTATAGTTGGTATTGAAACTGGCGCTTGAATCGGTGTATGTGTTGGCACCGACTTAGGAGTGTCTATTGGAGCTAACACCTGTGTTGGTGTATTAGTCGAAACTGGCACTTGAATCGGTGTATGTGTTGGCACCGACTTAGGAGTGTTCGTCGGAACCACCGCTTGTGGTGTATTCGTCGAAACCGGAGTTTTTGTCGGTGTACTAGTTGGTGCCAGTTGTGGTGTGTTCGTTGGAACTGGCACTGGAGTTAAAGTGAATGTTGCGGTTGGCTCAGGAGTGTCTGTTGGGACTACTACCGGTTGCGGTGTATCGACTGGAACCGATGTTGGAGTAAAGGTATGAGTTGGGGTTGGGGTTAGCTCTACCTCAACTGGTATATTACTAAAGTAATTAGTAAATACACCATAATCCTCGTAAATCCGCTCATCAAAAATGGGGTGAATATGAAATTGATAGTAATCACTTGGCTCATAATACTGAAAAAAAATCAGTTTACTACCAGCCTGTTTGTATAAATCAGGATTGTAACTGATTATTTTGTACTTTTCTTGAACCAATTCATCATCGCGATACAAATCAAATATCAATCCACATCCATCAGCCAAATTATCCCAACTTACATCAAATAACTCATAACTATCACCATACTGACTAACTTGAGCAGTAAATGATTCAGTCATACAGTCATTGAAAGCGCAAATAGAAAATTCCTCAGATGATTCACTTGATCCAATCGTAATCCCTGGAAATACCATCACATAATAATCATCATCAGCTTCTAGATAGTCACCATTGCGCTTACGGAAAGAACTAACATTGAATGAAACACTACCAGAGGAATAATTATTAGATTCATAATTTTCACCTAGCTCTTCAATAAGTTCATCTCCTTTTTGCAAGTATATAGTAACATCGTCTGCCTCTTGATGAAACGCCTCATACAATCCGCTCCAATTTACTACCAACTGATCATCTCGACCAAACTGATCATTATTCAACCAGACTGTTAATGGCTCTGGGATTGGAGTGGGTATCTGGATTGGAGTGGGTATCTGGATTGGAGTGGGAGTGAAAGTGGGTGTTGGATCTGCTGGAGTAGAGTTATAAGTAAACTTATTAGACAACTTAAACTCTACCTGCGTGTTATCACTGTCGTAAACTGAAACTTTGAACCAATACTCAGTTCCTACTGAAAACGGTGGCGTCCAATCGTATGATTTTTGACTACCTGATACTTCAGCAATCTGCTGAAAAGTCACACGATTATTAATGCTGTAAAATAACTTTATCTTACCGCCACTAGGAACTTCAACTGTGTTCCATGTTAATTGTTCAATTGACTGAGCAACTGGACGAGAACCAAACAATCGACTCAAAAAACTGCGTTTACGTTTTACGCCTGTCTGCCGGTAGGCAAGGCTCTGAGATGAACTTCCTCCCGAGCTAACTTGCAAATTAGTAATCAGTGTCTTGGACACCAACGACCCTTGCTTTAAATCAGGACTCATTTGTTGCCAAGCAGGAATAATGCAATAAGACGTTAGAGTTTGTAGATTCGTTCCTGCTGGAGCATGACCGTATTTGAACATTATGCGGAATGAGTCTAGATTCTTATAATAATACAGGTATCCATGTTCAAATTCCTGCATACTAATATTGTTATCCATACTATCATCCCGCTCATCTTCTTTTGGTGCGCCTAAATGGTGCGGACCGAAAAAATTGATCAATGTATCATGTCCATCGGGACTTTGCCCACGCATATTAAATTGATCTGGTTTGTACAGTCCCCAGAAGCCTTCTTTGACTAGATAGGCATTTGATTCCATTGACTGATTGCCAGGATCTTTACAAATGATAGCAACTTCACCATCACTACCATAAATTGATCCTTCAAAATTCTGAATTACTACATTGTTATCACTATGTGCTTTTAATGGCCAATAATGTGCGTATACTGTACCGCCATCATCTGCCGGATATCCAGCCACATTTTTACCACCCAAACTATCATATTTTGTCTTGATGGCGTGAGAGGTACCATCCGGATTGTATCCT
>Ga0222679_1000795_pt1 | contig 10261 bp, 8 predicted proteins | sample AntAcemetagen939_FD_179843 | JGI IMG/M metagenome (GOLD analysis project Ga0222679, IMG submission 179843) | Saline water microbial communities from Ace Lake, Antarctica - #939 | ecosystem: Environmental > Aquatic > Non-marine Saline and Alkaline > Saline | place: Antarctica: Ace Lake | collected...
GAGGTTTTTTTAATTATGTCAGGACATTCCCATTGGTCATCTATAAAACATAAAAAAGGTGCAACAGATTTAAAGCGGGGTAAAATTTTTAGCAAAATATCCCGTCTAATTAGTATTGCATCTAAAGAAAAAGGAGGCGATCCAGAATCAAATCCTAGATTACGCGTAGCTATTGATAAAGCTAAAGAAGCAAATATGCCCAAGGATAAGATTGAACGAGCTATTAAAAAAGGGACTGGACAATTAGATGGTGTTAAAATGGAAGAAATTTTCTATGAAGCATATGGTCCAGCCGGAATAGCTATAATTATTGAAGGAATTACTGATAACAAAAATAGAGCTTTAGCTGAAATTAAACACATCATTAGTCGTTTCGAAGGGAAACTAGCTGAAACAGGTAGTGTTCAATATCTCTTTGATAGAAAAGGAGAAGAATGGATTCCAAAATATCCAATAGAAATAACAGATGAAAAAACTAAAAATCAATTAGAAAAACTTTTTGATGCTTTAGACGAAAATGACGATGTTCAGGAAATATATAGTAATCTAAAATAATTTTATGATAATTTTAGGAATAGATCCTGGCACAGCAATAACTGGATATGGAATCATTGAAGATGATAATAATCTAAAAATAATTGATTATGGATGCATTACAACAACTACAGATTATTCAACTGCTGAAAGACTCGATATATTAGATAAAGGATTATCAAAAATAATTAAAAAATATAAGCCTAAAAAAATAGCTGTTGAAGATATCTTTTTTTTCAAAAACGTTAAAACAGCTGTAAAAGTAAGCCAAGCCAGAGGAGTTATCTTAGCTAGAATAGCAAAAACTAAAATACCTGTTTTTGAATACACTCCCCTTCAAATTAAACAAGCAGTAACCAGTTATGGTCGAGCTGATAAAAATCAGGTCCAACAAATGGTTAAACTATTATTAAACTTAAAAGAAATACCAAAACCAGATGATGCGGCTGATGGTTTAGCCGCAGCTATCTGTTGCGCTAACTCAACAAAATAAAATACATTTAAAAAACTATGTCTATAATAACCCAATACATGATTAATCAAGGCGTATCAGAAGAAGCAATTATATTGCTTTTGATGCTACCTATTGTCGCAACAATAATTGCTTTTTCTCGACAAGTTATTGGAATTAAAGGATTTGGCATTTATACGCCTTTAATTATTTCTTTTGCTTTTTTAGCTACTGGATTAAAATACGGCTTAGCTTTTTTTATCATAATCATTCTTGTCGGCACATTAATGAGATTAATTGTTAAACGCTTCAGATTATTATACCTTCCAAGAATGGCAATTGTTATAACAGCTGTTGCCTTATCTATTCTTCTTGTATTTTTTGAAGGAGCTTATTCAGGAAGAAATGGGTTAACAGCTGCATCTATTTTCGCCGTTATAATCATGATTACATTAGTTGAAAAGTTTGTAGCTTCTCAAATTGAAAGAGGTCACAAAGAAGCAATTATTCTTACCATTGAAACCCTCCTCCTCTCTATAATCTGTTATTGGACTGCTATTTGGCCATGGTTAAGAAATCTTGTATTAACATATCCATTTTTAGTTATTCTAGGAACTATTGTTATTAATGTTTTATTAGGCAAATGGACTGGATTAAGAATTTCAGAATACGCACGCTTTAGAAAAGTAATCAAATCCATTGAACCATCTGGTAAAAAATAATTCTTAATATGGTTGATTTTTTAAAAAGATCTAAAAGCTTGTTAGGTATCAATGCTCGAAACCTAACTTATCTACGGCCCTCTAATTCTTTGAGGGCTATTCGTATTGCCGATAATAAGCTTCTAGCTAAAAAAATACTATCAAGAAATGGATTACCCGTCTTACAAACATATTCAACTATAAGAAGGATTGAAGAGCTTAAAATATTTGATTGGACAAGTTTACCATCAACATTTACCTTAAAACCGAATAAAGGGTTTGGCGGTGAAGGCATCCTTGTTATATATGGAAAAAAGAAAAAAATACCATATCCTTGGGTTAAAGCAGATAAGAAATTAATTGAAATAAAGAATTTGCAAAATCATATCTTAAATATTTTAGAAGGTAATTTCTCTAGAACAAATCTTCCTGATGTAGCTTTTTTTGAAGAAAGAATTAAACTTTTAAAACTATTTAAACCATATAGTTATCGTGGAATACCAGACATTAGAGTCATTGTCTACAATTCAGTCCCAATAATGGCTGAGATGAGATTTCCAACAAAAGAATCAGGTGGAAAGGCAAATCTTCATTTAGGAGGAATTGGAGTTGGTATTGATATGGGAACTGGAATTACTACTTCAGCTATCCAAAATGATAAATTAATTGAATATATTCCAAAGACAAGATTATCATTAAGAGGAATACAAATTCCAGAATGGAAGGAAGTTTTACAATTAGCTATTAATGCTCAGCAATTGACTAAAATAGGATTTCTTGGAATAGATATTGTTATTGATAGAGAAAAAGGACCAATTATTCTAGAACTCAATGCCAGACCTGGTTTATCTATTCAAATTGCTAATTTAGCTCCACTTAATGAAAGATTACAAAGAGTCAAAGGACTTAAAGTAAAAACAGTAGCTAAGGGAGTAAAAATAGCTAAAGATCTTTTCGGCGGAGAAGTTGAAGAAGAATTAGAAGAAATTTCTGGAAGAAAAGTTATTGGAATCAATGAGCCAATTGAAATTTTAGATAAAGAAAAAAACAAACACTCGACTACTGCTAAAATTGATACAGGAGCTTACAGAACAACCTTATGCAAGAGTTTAGCTGAAGAGCTAAGTATTGATAAGGTTATTGGATATAAGAAAGTTAGAGGGTCATTAGGATCTGAAGAAAGACCACTAATCAATTTTTACTTTTATTTAGATAATCGATTAGTAAGCACTGAAGCATTTATAGCTGACAGAGAAGAATTGAAGTACGATATTATAATAGGGAGAAAAGATTTAAAAAGATTCTTAGTTGATCCAGCTAAAAACGTTTTTATGGGAAGGAAAAAATAAAAATAGATGATTATTAAAGATTTAAAAACATTAAAAGAATTATTTAAGGAAATAAAAACACCTATTCTTGGCGTTGGAGTTTATGCTTTTGACCGACTTGGCTTAGAAAAAATTGTATCTAATTATAAAATACTAGTATTGCGCTATAGTTTAGATACCAAATTAATTGAAAAAGATATTGAAATTTTGTCTCTGGAGAAAGGCATGGGAACAAAACATATTAAACAGCCAAGGAATGCTACTACATTAATTGTAAGAAATGAGAAAATAAAAAAATATCTTGAAAAATTCAAAAATCCAGCGCTTTATGTTCATAAGGCCTCTACAAAAATGGAACGATCTTGTGAAGAAAATAATTGGAAATTATTATCTAATCCAACTGAATTTGGTAAAAAACTTTTAGAAAATAAGATAAATTTTAGAAGATTATTAGAAGATATTAATGTAGCAGTTCCTCTTGGTAAAATATCATCTCTCGAAAAACTGCATTACGGTCATTTAATGAATAAATACGGCTTGCCCTTTATAATTCAACACCCCACCAAAGGCGGTGGGAAAGGAACTTTTTTAATAAACAATCAAGAAGATTTTCAAAATACTATTGAAAAATTAAATAGAACTACTGATGATAAAGATCATGAAGAGAAAAAAATTATACCGCCAACTGAAGTTATTGTTACAAAATTTATTCAAGGAAATTCTCCGAGTCTTACTGGATGTGTGACTAAGCATGGAATTTTATCAACAAGTCTTCAACATCAAGTATTAGATATGCCTGAATTATATAATCCAGAAAAAGGTTTTGGACTTTTTTGCGGACACGATTGGACTAGTTCTAATTTTAATGAAGAAATATCCAGACAAGCTTATAAATATACTAAAAAAATTGGTAATTACTTTAAGAAGTTAGGTTATAAAGGGATTTTTGGATTAGATTTTGTTCTTAGTGAAAAAACAAAAAAACTTTATGTTATTGAATGTAATCCACGTATGCTTGGATCTTATCCAACTCTTAATATGGCTCAGATGTTAAATAATGAACCCCCTATTCTTGCTTTTCATATATTAGAACTTCTTGGTGTTGATTATCAAATAGATGTGGAAGAAATAAATAAATTAATGCATCAGAATAAAAAAGGAGCCCAAATGATACTTCATAATTTAAGTGGACATTGGGCAAGAAATAGACATGAATTAAAAGCAGGAATTTATATATTGAAGAATAATAAATTAGAATATTTAAGAGAAGGTTATGATTTAAAACATCTTAAAAATGAAGAAGAATTTTTATTAGCTGATGGTGTTCCATTTAAAAAATCTCATTTTAGTCCCAATAGAAGACTTTGTAGAATATTAACTCTTAATAAGGTTTTAGATGAGGATTGTAAGAATTTAAGTCCATGGGCTAAACAAGTAGCTGAAATAGTTTACAAGGGATTTGGAATAAAACCAGTTAGATTAATCAAAGCAAAAAAACTAATCTCTCCTCATTTTCTAGCAAAAGGATAAAAATTTAATGTTTGGATTAAAAAAATGCGTATTTAAACGCTTTTTTTATTTGCCCCGTTGGCTGAAGAACCTGTTTTAAGGGTTAGTTTTCTTTTTACTTACTATTAAACCTACAATACCAATAATAACCGCTAATACTCCTATTAGTTGTCCTCCGGGACTATCATCAACTCCAGCATATACAAACATAAGTACACCGATTATTATTGCGAGAACAAAGTATAGCATTCTACTTTTCTTCATACTTCTATCTTACTACACAAACAAAAAACCGCCTAGAGATAAACGGTTAGCGGCTCCGCATCTGGCACAAGACATTGTTCTTCGTTGTGCACCCGGGATGCCACATCTTAGTGCGATTCGCGCAGACACATCGAGTCCATTGATACACTCCCCTTTATGACCTGCGGCACACAGCCGATCGGCTCATTGTTCGCCGAACACGTTCCGACTATGTCCGTGAACGGCCCTTGCGAAAGGGCGGACTTCTGTTCCTCTGTTAAAGCAGGCGACGAACATATACCGCTCACGCACTGACCGCCATCGACGCAGGTTTCTCCTGCTTTCTTGTACGACAAAAGGCATTGGCCAACAACATTATCCCAATCCCCGCCGACGCTTTCGCATCCTTGTTTGCTATCCTGAGGATTGTTTGACGGAAGACGCGAGTAGAGCCAACCGGCTACGATGCCGATAATGACTATCGCGAGTCCCGCTACCAGTAGTGTTTGTACTTGCTTTCGCATTCTCTGATACATAACATTAGGATACCATATACTATCGAAAAAATTAATGACGATGGGGGGTCAAACCCCATAAAGTAGCCCAAAGTTTTTGCAAGCTCCGCGAGTAGGACTCGAACCTATCAAACCCTCACCTGAACAAATTTTCTTTTACCAGCTTGGATTATTGTTTTGTCTTTAATAATTATTTCCTGATTACAATCCTCTACTTTCTTATTATCCACCTTAATTCCGCCTTGTTCTATTAATCTTTTAGCTTCTCCCTTACTAGAAACAAGTTTTGAATAAAGCAAAATATCTATAATCTTAACTTTTGATTTATCTGTCTTATAAACCTCCATTTCTGTTGGTTTGTCTTTATTTTTAAAAATTTTATTAAATTCTTTTTCTGCATTATCTGCATCTTTAGAACTATGATATGTAGAAATAATTTCTTTAGCTAATTTTGCTTTAGCATCTCTTGGATTTAACTTATTATCCTTCATCTCCTGATCCATCTTCTCTATTTCCTCCATAGGAAGATCAGTACAAAATTCAAATCCTGGAATAATTAGTCCATCAGTCCAAGACATAATCTGACCAAACATTTCATTTGATTTCTCATCTAAAGCAACCACATTACCAGTTGTTTTACCCATTTTCTCTCCTTTAGGATCAACTAATAATTTAGTAGTCAAAACAAACTTTTCTTTATCTTTCATTTTCTTCATTAAAGTCCGTCCACAAAGCATATTAAACATTTGGTCATTACCCCCTATTTCTAAATCCACATCCATAACTACGCTATCATAAGCCTGAGCTAAAGGATAAAGAAATTCATGTAAGTACAAGTCTTTTCCTTCTTCTATTCTTTTTTTAAACATATCTCTTGCAAGCATTTGTTGAGCGGTAAAATTAGAACTTAACTCAATTAAATCAACAAAACTTAATTTATCATTCCATTTACTGTTGTACATTATTTTAGCAGGATTTTCTCCCGAAAAATCTAAAATTTTACCTGCCTGCTCTTTGTAATTCTCTGCATTCTTAAGAAGTTGTTCTCTAGTTAATTTTGGTCTTGTTTTACTTTTATCGGTTGGGTCACCTATCATTCCAGTAAAATCACCTATTAAAAGAATTACTTCATGGCCTAGGGCTTGAAATTGAGCTAATTTCTTTATTTGAACAGCACTTCCAACATGAAGAGTTGGTGCTGTTGGATCAAAACCGCAATAAAGACGGATTTTCTTGCCTGAATTTAATAATTCTTCAAAAGATGCTTTATCGGGATAGATATTCTCAACTCCTCTGGTTAAGACCTCTTGTATTTTTTGTTCTTGTGTCATAGTTAATTTAATCATATCATCCTTGCCAAAACAGGTCAATTCTGCGAAAATGAAAGGACAATGAAACGCAAAAGAAACATTATAAAAATAATAATATTTTTTATTATTTTTTGTTTTATCTTAACTTTTCTTATAGGAATCGGCGTTTTTGCTTATTTTGTAAAAGACTTGCCTGACCCTACTAAAATAGGTCAGCGCCAAATAGCCCAATCAACTAAAATCTATGATCGTACCGGTGAAATAATTCTGTATGATATCCATGGAGAAGAAAAAAGAACAGTAATCTCATTTGAACAAATACCAGAACAAGTAAAAAATGCAACTGTAGTTATTGAAGATGATAATTTTTATCATCACATCGGCATAGATTGGAAAGGAATTATTAGAGCTATTTTTGCTAATTTTAGAGGAAAAAAAATAGCCCAAGGAGGATCAACCATTACTCAACAATTTATTAAAAATGCGTATTTAGGAGGACCTCAATCTGAGAGAACCTATACTCGCAAAATAAAAGAAGCTATTTTAGCTTTAATAATGGAAAGAAAATATTCAAAAGATGAGATTTTAAATTCATATCTTAACCAAGTTCCTTATGGTTCTAATGCCTATGGCATTGAAGCAGCTAGTCAAACATTTTTCAATAAAACATCTTCAGATTTAACACTCGCTCAAATAACTCTTTTAGCCGCTCTACCACAAGCGCCAAGTTTCTATTCGCCATATGGATCTCATTTAGATGAACTTAAAAATAGACAGGATAATATCTTAGAAAGAATGCTTAGTTTTGGATATATTACAGAAGAACAAGCTACATCAGCAAAAGAAGAAAAATTAGAATATGCTTCTCAGACAAATCTTAAAGCACATCATTTTGTAACCATGGTTCAAGAATATTTAGAAGAAAAATATGGCATGCTTTATACAGATATTAATATGGCTGGATTAAAAGTATATACAACCCTAGATTGGGATTTACAACAAATTGCCGAAGAAATAATCTCTGAAAAAGTAATTGCAAATGAAGAAAGATATGGAGCAAGCAATGCTGCTCTAGTTGCTATTAGTCCAAAAACAGGACAATTAATATCATTAGTTGGATCAAAGAATTATGATGAAGACCAATTCAATATAGCTACGAGTCCACACAGACAGCCTGGTTCATCTTTCAAACCATTTGCGTATGCTGTGGCCCTAAAGAATGGATTTACTCCAGAAACAATATTATTTGATTTGCAAACAAATTTTGGAGTATTTGGAGCAAGCGAATATATTCCAAGAAACTATGATAATAATTTCCGCGGACCAATAAGTTTAAGAAGCGCTTTAGCGCAATCAATCAATATCCCCGCCGTTAAAGTTCTTTATTTGGCAGGAGTTAATGAAACAATTAATTTAGCTCAAGATATGGGGATAACAACGCTAAAAGATAGACAAAGATATGGCCTATCATTGGCATTGGGGGGGGGAGAAGTTAAATTAATAGATGAAACAGCTGCTTATGGAGTATTTGCATCTGAGGGCGTTAAATATCCTCTAAGTATTATTTTAAAAATTGAAGATGCTAATGGAAACACCTTAGAGGAATATAGAGAAAATCCATCAAGAGTTCTTGATCAGCAAACAGCAAGACAAATTAACGACATACTTTCAGATAATTCAGCAAGAGCTCCTATGTTTGGAACAAATTCTAGACTCTATTTACCTGAAATTCCTGCCGCTGCAAAAACAGGAACGACACAAAATTATGCCGATGGATGGACTATTGGATATACACCAAGCTTAGTCGCTGGTGTTTGGGCTGGCAATAATGATTTTACTGAAAAGATGCGTATTGGAGCTTCTGGAGCTAGTGTCGCTGCACCAATATGGAATGAATTTATGATTGAAGCTTATAAAATCAAGAAAGGTAAAGAATCAGAGAAAGATAATGAATTTATTCTGCCTAAAAACGTAGAAAATTTTACACCACCAGAGTCAACTGCAACTAGCACTAAACCAATGCTTAATGGTCAGCTTGCTTATAATAATAATGTAAAAATTGATAAAATCTCAAGAAAATTAGCAACTAATTTAACGCCACCCGATTTAATTGAAGAAAAATCATATCAAGAAACTCATTCAATACTTTATTACGTTGATAAAGATAATCCATTAGATGACTATCCTAGCGATCCAAATCAAGATTCACAATTTGAAGGATGGGAAAAATCTGTTTTAGAGTGGTCAAAAAATCAGCCATGTTCTCAAGACACCTGCTATAATCAAAATCCTCCAACAGAATATGATGATATTCATACGCTAGAAAATCAACCTGATGTAAAAATTATTTCACCAGATGAAAATAATCTTATTAATCAATATATCTTAACAATACAAGCAACAGCGGAAGCTTCTTTGGGAATTAAACAGCTTGATTTCTTTATGAATAACCAATTAATCAGCACTGATAATACTCAACCCTATTCAATAACTTTTAATATCTCTCCTTATTTATTGAGCCAAGAAGAGCAGGTTATAAAAGTCAAAGCTTATGACAACGTCCTAAATAGACAAGAAGATGAAATAATTATTAAAACAGACTTTTAATAATTACAATTAAACCTTAATTGGCATGACTACATAAGAGTAGTTCATATCTCCAACTGGCCTTATTAAAACTGGTTTAACATTATCATTTAAACCAATAACTACTTTATCACTATAAATATTATTTAAACCATCTAAAATATAACGGTAATTAAAAATTACTTCAACTTCTTTTCCTTTAACTTCTGCTTCAATTTTTGATTTATTTTCTCCTATATCTGCATCTTTTGAAGAAATTTCAATTACTGACTTCTTGGGATCAACAAACATTTTAATATCATTAATTTTTCCAGTAAATAAACTTGCTACTTTAATGTTATTAATTAATTCAGCTCTATTAATAGTTACTTCTGTTTCTGAATTAGATGGGATAATCTGTTGATAATCTGGGTATTGACCATCTATTAACCTTGAAATTACTTGAGTACTATTAAAATCAAATAAAATTTGGTTACTTGCTAAAGTAATTTTTATATCCTCTTCTTGCCCCTCTTTCTCACTTAAAATCCTAATTACTTCTGAGATAGTTCTTTGTGGTATTATAATTGATTGTTCTTTTAATTCTTTAGAATTTATTTCTATATTTTTTTCAGCTAATCTAAAACTATCGGTCGCTGCTAATTTTATTGTATTCTTATAAAATTTCATATAGACACCTGAAATTTCAGGTCTAGATTCTGAAGTTGAAGCCATACCAACTACTTGCATAAGACTATTTTTTAATAAATTACTTTTAATATTTATTAATGACTGTGATTTAATTTTTGGAATAATTGGAAAATCATCAGCATTTAAGCCTTTTAAAGTGGATTTAAATTTTTTACATTTTAATTCTAATTGTTTATCTTTAACTTTTAATTCTACTTTTTCATTAGGTAAATTATTAATAAAATCATTAATTAACTTAGCAGGAACAGTGATACTCCCTTTTTCTTTAATTTTTCCTGAAATCCAACAATTAATTCCTATTTCTAAATTAGTAGAAGATATTTTTAATTTATTGTTTTCTATAGATAATAAAATATTATTTAATATTGGTAATGTTAAATTTCTACCAATTATT
>Ga0222679_1000797_pt1 | contig 10252 bp, 8 predicted proteins | sample AntAcemetagen939_FD_179843 | JGI IMG/M metagenome (GOLD analysis project Ga0222679, IMG submission 179843) | Saline water microbial communities from Ace Lake, Antarctica - #939 | ecosystem: Environmental > Aquatic > Non-marine Saline and Alkaline > Saline | place: Antarctica: Ace Lake | collected...
CTGAACAATCCCTGAGGACTTGTTACATGATGGAAATAGATAATCTTTACTGTCAAGTAATAATAGATAGATGGGAATCTTACACAGGAGAGCAGGCTAAATGTTTAAATTATGAGCCATAAAAGATGTCGCAAAAAGTCACAAAAGCCAAGGATATTGTAATCAATAGACAGAAGAAGGTAGCTGAGTTATTTTTCTTAAGAAACTATACTGTTAAAGAAATTGCTAAAATACTTGGTTGGCAAGATAGAACCATCTGGAGAGATATTGGTAAGATAAGGGAAACAGGATTTAAACAGATTAAGGAATTAGATGTAAGAAATATATTATTTAAAATTATTAATACCAGGAATAAGGTCTTACAAAAACTATGGTCTGCTTATGATAAAACTAAAGATTCAAAGGAACAGGTAATAACCCTGGCAAAGATAGATGATATAGAAAGCAAGAACATCAAAGATTTACAAGAACTAAGTGTTATTCCTAAACCTACTGAAAGGCATGAAGTTGTTGAAAGAAAGGAAGAGCTTATTGCTAAATTTAATTTTATAATCGAACATGGTCACAAACATAAAGATACAAAAGATAAACTTCTTCAAGAGTCTAAGCTACAATCCACTGCCAAAACAGAATGAATTTCATTATGATCTTAATAAGTTTAAAGGATATATAGGTGGGTTAGGTTCTGGCAAGACGCATGCAGGAGTTTATGAAGCACTTTATACAGCATGGACTAATCCAGAGAGTTTAGGATTTATTCTAGCACCAACATATAAAATTCTTAAAGACTCGACTATGAGGGCATTCTTTAAATATTGTCCTAAAAGTCTTATTGAAGATAATAGTAGATCAGATCAAAGTGTTAAATTAATTAATGGTGCAGAGATTTTATTTAGAAATTGTGAAGATGAGAAAGCCATTGATAGATTAAGGAATATTGAAATAGGTTGGTTCTGGATTGATGAAGCAAGAGGTGTGCCTGAATATGCTTGGAGAGTTTTGGTAGGAAGGTTAAGACAAAAAGAATCACCATTAACTGGTTGGATCACAACTACACCTAAGGGTTTTAATTGGATATATAAAAAGTTTGTAGAGAAACCTGGAAAGGATTTCTATTATGTTGCAAGCAGTTCAAAACTTAATACCCATCTTCCTAAAGGATATATTAGTACAATGGAAACAGAATATGCAGGAAGGTTTGCACAGCAAGAGATTGAAGGTAAGTTTGTAGGGTTTGAAGGTATGGTTTATCCTGAGTTCAGCAGATCAGTTCATATTGTTAAAGAAATTCCTAAACAGTTTAAAGATGTTATTGTTGGAATAGATTGGGGTTATACAAATCCAACTGCGATAACAGTTGTAGGTGTAGATTCAGATAAAAGGATGTGGCTTATTGATGAAGTATATGAAAAACAAATGTTAATAGATAACCTTAGGTCTGTTTTAATACAACTTAAAGAGAAATATAAATATACACAAGCTTATGGTGATCCATCAGAGCCGGAGTTTATAGAAGATTTAAACAGATCCGGATTAAGAATTAAGAAAGCTATTAATGATGTTGTCCCAGGAATAAGTGAAGTTAGTGCTAGATTAAATATTCAAGCAGATAAGAAACCTAGATTGTTTGTTAATGAGAAATGCAGGAATACAATAATGGAGTTTGAAAGATATAGATATAAAGATAAGAAAGAAGAGAAACCTGAGGATGAGAAACCTCTTAAAGTAGATGATCACTTGATGGATGCTATAAGATATGCAGCTATGGGATTAAAAGAAGATAGAGATGTCTTGATGGAGTTTTTATAAAACGAAAATAATATATAGTAGATAATACTCTTTAAAATAAAGAAAATGTCTAAGGATCCTAAATTAGAAAAGACTTCTAAAGGAAAAGCTAAAGAAGCCAAGAGTCAAATAACAGGCTTTACTGCAACTGAAGGATTAAAGTTAAATTTTGATCCATTCTTAATTTATGCTTATGCTCTTGAAGATCCAATAATAAGGGCTGCAATTAATAAGAAGGCACAAAAGGTTATGGCTGGTGGTTGGAGTATTGAACCTATGCAAGATAAACCTGATGCAGAATCTCAAGCAGAACAGTTTGAAGAGTTTACTAAAACTGCTGGCGGATCTATAGAAGAAACAGGAGAGCAGATTAATTTCGATGGAGTTCTATTTAAAATGTTATTAAGTTTAGTTACTGCTGATGAAATTTATTTAGAAGTTATAACTACACAAGGCGGAGTACCAGGAGAACTTTATGTTTTAGATTGGGAAGATATGAGAATTAAATTAGAACAAAGTAAAGAAGGTAAGTCAGGTAAGATAGAAAAATATTTACAAATACAAGGTGATAAGAAGGTTGCTGAATTTGAAGCTGATGAAATTATACATAGAAACATGTATGCTCAAGGATCAAGAAAATATGGAATGAGTTTAGTTCGTTCTATTATGAAAGCCTCTGCTGGAAGAATGTTTGCACAGGGTTTTGCTAACTCACTTTTTGTAAATCAAAAACCTAAAGGGATATGGTTCTTTGATATGGATGAACCAACTTATAAGAAAAATGTTGATATGATTAAAGAAGGAAGTAAGAAGGCATGGAATGATTTTTTAATTAGGGGAACTAAAGATCAGATAACTTATACTCCTATAGAAATGAGTTCTGAGATGGCCTATAAAGATTATATTGTAACAAACAGAATAGAAATTTTAGTTGGAATGGGTGTGCCTGCAGGAAGTGTTTTTTTACCTGGAGAATCAAGTGGGTGGGGTGCAGATGTAGAACTTGCAGAGTTCGATGAAGATATTAATTTCATTAGAACATTTATTGAAAATATTATTAATGATATGATTATAAGTAGATTTGGTTTTGATGCAATCAAATTTAGATTTAAAAGAAGTAATAAAAGAGATGAAGAAAGAGAAGCTAAGATTGTTCAAATGCTTTCTGATGTTTTAACAATTAATGAAAGAAGAGAGATGTTGGGCTTCCAAGCAATAGAAGATGGTGATGATATTATTCCTTCCATGGGTGCTGGACAATTTAAACCTGGAGAAGGTGGAGCAGATAAAGAAGAATTAGATCAAAGTCAAATGCAAGGTGTAGGTGCAGGTAGAGAAACCAAAAAGATTAAAGGTAATTATAAATTCAAAAACTATTTTAGAAAAGTGTTTAATCATAATGGGGGTTTGTTTGGTAAGTCTGTTTCACAACAACCTAAGAAAATAGATACTAAGTATGGACCACACATTAATAGGATTATAAAAGATTATGCTAACGATTTAAATTCTTTATTAATTCATTATATTGATGATCTAAAAGAAGTAGTTATTAAGATTGGTGCTAATCATTTACTTAGAAAAAAGAAACATGAAGAAATAATGAAGGTAATAGATCCTATGAGAGAGATAGAAGATATGGAAGAGATAAGGAGAACATTTATGATTAGATCTAAAGATGTTGGAAGAAAGTATGCTACTGAAAGTTATAATTATGGAATCGATGTTGCAGAAGTAGAACTAGGTATGGCCTTTTCTAAAATTGCTATTAATCAAGAAACTTTATTATTCTTAGAAAAGATGAATGTTGATTTAGTTGAGGGTGCATTTAGTGAAGTTGCACAAAGAGCTAAAACTCAGATTAGATTAGGAGTATTAGAAGGAGAAGGAATTAATGAAATTGCTAGAAGATTAGATACTATGAAAGGTAGTGTTGAACAAATTTATAAAAATAGATCTATTACTATTGCTCGTTCTGAGGTAATAAGGGCAAGTAATATGGGTAACATAGAATCTTATAAAAATTCTGGAGTTGTTAGTAAAGTACAAGTTTTAGTAGGAATGGACCCAGATGGTAAATGTAGTGCTGAATGGGGTGCTGCACCTGGGACATTAAGTAAGCCTATGAATCCAGATGATTTCCATCAAGTTCACCCCTCGTGCACGTGTGTGCCTATACCTGTAGTTGATTAAAATGCAATTAGCTAAACCTACTCATTGTCCAAAATGTAAGCTACCAGCTAAGAAAGTTAAGCTTACTGAGTATGGAGAATGGGAAATTACTTGTGTTGAATGTGGAAATATTTACATTTAAGAGTAATAAATTGTTACGTTCGTGTAACAACAACTTTAAATAATAGTTCTAATATCCATTTTTATTAAGATGCCTAATTCAATTAGTAATACGTTGGACAAAACTAAGTTCAATCTATATTTCTCTTTACAAAAATCATTCAATAAAGATATGGATGAGATTATTAAGGATGTTAAAATATCAAAAGAGATTCCAAAATTCTTAAAGGATTTGGATTTAGAAAGAGGGATTTATTCTTATGGTATTGCATCTACAGATGAAATAGATATTGAGGGAGAAAGAGTTATTATCCAAGATAATTTAATTAATGGTTTAACAAATCCACCTTATAATAAAATATTCTTATCACACGATCACGAAGCTATTGCATCTGGTGTTATTAAATTTGCAGGAAGAATACCAGAGATGGATAATGAGTTTTATATTGTTGAAAGAATAAACGAAGCACATCCAATGTTTAAAAATATTGTTGGTTCAATGGCTAATGGTAATTTAGATTCTTATTCTGTTTGTGGTAGGGCATCTGATTGGGAAATTGGAAAGGATGGTGAGAAAATAAGAAGAGTTAGTGAACTTACAGAAGTAAGTAGAACATCTTATCCTGGTAATGCAGGTGCTGGCATTCAAGGTACATTCTTTGTTAAAACAAAACAAGGCGGATATTCGATAAACAAAAATCTGGAGGTAAATCAGATGAATGATGAATTAAAATCTTTTGTAACTGAGGCTATTGAAAAAGCAATATCACCTATTTTAGAAAAGATTAATGTATTAGAAGTTTTTAAGAAAGACTTAGATGATAAAAAAGTAGAGGATGATCCTAAGGATCCTTCAGCTGAAGGCAAGGATACTGAAGGGTCTGTCAAAGATAAAGAAGAATCAGAAACACCTAAGGAGGAGTCTGAAGAACAGCCATCTGAAGAAATACAGAAGATGATAGACAAGAAGGTAGAGGAGAAATTTCAAAAAATGAATGATACTCTTAAACCAAGAAAGTCTGCTGTTAAAAAAGAAGAACCCTTTGAGAAGAGCAAGAAAGACGAAAATGTTATATTGCCATTCTTAAATTCAAGTAGAAGGGACTTGTACGATGGAGGTGCAAAATGAATTTAGATAGATTCAGACATCCAGTAGGTAGACAATACTATGATGCTATTGAAAAAGTTGCTAAGGGTGAAGTTTTAGGTGAAGAAGATAACTTCTTTGTTAAAGGACTTACATCAGGTAGTGCTAGTAGTGGTGCAGAGTTTATTCCAGAAGGTTATAGTGCAAAGATAATCTGGGAACTTTATGAAAATAATTGGGCAAGACAGTTGTTTGGTACTTGGGTTGTTACTCAAGGACTTAAAGAGAATATTCCAAAGTTTTCTACAAAGTTAGCAGAAGCTAGTGCTATTAGTAGTCCTGTTGATGCATTACCAAGTGAACTAACATCAACAACATCTATAGAAAAAGCAACTATTACTACAACTGAAGTAGAGTTGGAATTGAAAACATTTGCTATTAGATTAGAAGTCCAAAATAAGTTTATCTCTTATAATGTAAACCCACAAATAGAAAGTCTATTGAGGGAAGAAATTGCAAGAGCTATGTCTGAAATGGAAGAAGATCTGATTGTTAATGGAGATACTGAATCATCTTCTGCAAGCAATATTAACTACACCTATAATAGCAGTTCAAATATTCATGGTGTAAATACTGCAACAGGAGATAATGAACATCTATTATTGTTTGATGGTTTGAGAAAATCTGCAACAGGTACAGCAGTTACTAATGCAGGAGCAGCTTATGCAGCAGTTGATTTCACAGAAGCTATTAAGAGCTTAGGTGTATTTGCTAGACATGGTAGAGATAAAATAGTTTTATTGGTTAATCCAGATTTGTATGCTAACATGCTTACATGGGATGAAATCGAAACTATGGAAAAGTATTCCGGCAATGCAACAATAGTTACTGGGGAAGTCTTTAGAATATATGGTATAAGAGTTATCTTAACTGATAAATTACCATGTACTGAAAGGGCAACACTATCTGCAGCTTCAGGATTAAGAGAAGCAAGTGCTAATAGCTATCATGAATGGATGATGTTGTACACAGATACAGTAATATTAGGTGTGCCAAACAAACCAGATAGGACATTCAATATTAAGAAGAAAGAATGGCCAGAATATGATAGAATAGACTTAATAGCTATTGAGGACTTTGGTTTAGCAATTAAGTGGCCTACAGCTATTGTAAAAGGATATTACGGGATTTAGAATCCCATTTTTGTTTTATTTTATAATGATGAAAAATCAACGAGGTGAAATATAATGGCAGAAAAGATGATACACTTAACTTTGAAAAAAGAATCTCATGGGAACGTAAATGCTGTAATGGCACCAATTCCTAGTAGAGTACAGAGGACTAGATTCCAAAAAGGATTCATAACTTCTATACCTCAAGAGGTTTATGATAAACAAGTTAAGGGTACAGATATGGAAGCTTGGTTCGATATTATTTCTGAATCTAAGCATAAGGAAATCGATGCTAAGTTTGGTGTTAAAGCTAAGAAGGAGCTGGAAGAAAAACCACTCCATTCTGAAACACCACAAGATGTACAATCTCATGAAGTAGATCCTGTTAAGCAAAGAGTTTATGATCAGTTAGTAAGTGAAGGGGTAGATAAGGAAGAAGCTTTTACTAAGGCCTTTGGAAAGAAAGATAGTTTTTCAAGACACATTAAACTAAAAGAAGATAGTAATCTTGATGTTAATAAGGATGGCAAAGTAGATATGAGAGATGTTATTCAAGTTGCTAAAGGAGTGATGAAAAAAGAATGAGTCCAGTACCATTACAAAGCTACCCAATAGGAGGGAAGGTTTATGACCAAAACCAACAACCTATTAGTGGAGTAACTGTTTCTTTAATTAATACTACAACTCAAGAAGAATTAGGATCAGCAGATCAAGCAACAACTAATGTTAATGGGGAGTATATAGTTAATCTTGAAAATTTAAACACATATACTGATGGGGATTCTTATGAAATTTTTAGTACAAAGAATGGTTATGAAAAAGGTATTATGTCTAGGGTTACTGGAACCGTAGATCTTGATAAGGGTGGAGAAAGCGATAAGGATATGTATTTAGAAACTAAAGATTATAAGGTTATAGGCTCTGTAAGGGACTTCTTTAATCTATCAAGAAAGAAACAAACATTTATGGTTTGGGTTAATGCAAAAACTCTTTCAGGAAGTGCAGAAGTTTTAGTATCAGGTGGAGGGGGTAGAGGAAGAGGATATACTACAAGTGGTAATCCTGTTATTAATTTAGAATCATCACAAGTTGTTTATGTTGAACAAATATCTATGAAATTATCTACAGCTAGTGATAATGTTACATTAGAAATTGTTAAATGTGCTAGTGCAGATGGTGCAGGAACTGCAACTGCTGTAAGTCCAATGTATTATATTGAAACTGGTACAGTTGCTCAAGATAGACCATATACTATAAAATTTGCAAATCCGATAAGGGTAGAATATGCTGCAGATGGAGCATTATCTATTGGAATGAAAGTTAATGGAAATGATGGTAGTGCAATATTATACTCATCTATGGAAGGATATTTACTGGAGGAATAAAAGACGATGAAATTCAAAATATTTACAATGTTGGGAATACTTTTACTAGCAGGATTAGTTTTTGCTGGATCTGGAGATACAGTCGATATTCCTGATGTAACATTAGTTTATCCTACACAATTATCAACTGTAGAACCAACACAACCAGTTGGTACAACAACAGCACTTTTAAGCTTTATTTGTTCAGATGAAATCCCAAGTAATGATTTAGATTCTCATCAAGTAAATACTACATTATATTATAATGTTACTGAGAATATAAACCATACTGTCTTTAATGATACCCAAGTAAATTTAGATATGATTGAAATTGAAACTGTTGCAATAGGTAATGGTACTTCAAACACCACTACATTTACACCTATATTATTAACTGGTGAAGAATATGTGACCTGGAATTGTTTAGTATGTAATTATGATGGAAATTGTAGTTGGGCTGCAACTAATTATTCATTCATTTTAGATGTAAATCATGATGCAACAGGTGGAAGTGCATTAGTATCTTATCCAACTACTTCTTCAGTAATAAATACGGCAAGAGCAAGTACACAGATTAATTTTACAGCAACAGATGATATACATATTCAGAATGTAACTTTATATTTTAACTTCTCATCTACAGATTTATTATTAGATCATGTGTTAAATACAAATATAACATTTATAGAAAACTCAACAATAACTAATGATGGGACCACAACTGGATTTATATCCAATACTGCAAATACTACTTTAACAGGAAACTTTTCAGACTTTAATGAAGAAGGTGATGGATTCTATTATGTGCAGATAAGGACTTGTGATTATAATGGTAACTGTGAAATCTCTCAGAACATTAGTTTTGAATGGGATGCAACTGCACCACATACTACAGAAGTAAGTCTGGCACACACACCATATACTTGTAATGGATACCTCTTGAATTTTAATGTTACAGAAGCATCTGATTATGTAATTAAGTATGGTGTGAATGAAAGTAATTTAGATCAAACAATAAGTGGTTCAACATTCTCAAATGCATCTATGTCAATAAATCTGACAAATGTTAGAGAATATGGTGAGACTTATTATGTTAATATGACTATCTGTGATGAGCATAATAATTGTAATTATTCTGCAACCCTTGATGGAACAACCTATAAATCATTTACAAAAGAGGTAGGTATATGTCCAGGATGGCAAGCATACGGATTAATGAATACATCTGTTACTATGGGTGGAATTGCAGTAGCAGAAAACTCAAGAGTAATTACCACAGTGTCCTGGTGGAACGAAACAAACCAAACTTTCATTAATCATATAGCAGGATTAAGTGCTAACTCTGCGCATGAGATTAAGAGAGGAGACGGATATATGGTTTATGCAAATGATAGTGATTACTTCTTACTTGGAGCAAGCACAGTATTTAACATAACTGCTGATGCAGCCTTAGCTGGAAATGCTGGAAACTTTACAGTAAATATTTCAGGAAACTCCGGTGGAAATTGGACACACTTTGGATTGCTACAAGATTGGAAGATGTATAACATAAGTGATACATTAGATAATGAGACTTATTTCTCATACTATAATAACTCATTACAGAAATATGTAGATCACATAGAGGGATGGTTATGGAATAACCAAACTCAAATGGAAACAGGAGAAACAATCTGGGTATGGGGTAATGTTTATAATTACCAATGGTATAGGAACGAAACTCAGGTGGCTGACTAGAATGAGGTGGATAACCTTATCTATTTTATTTCTTTTATTAACAGGAATAGTCTTTGCTGCTGATACTGGCGGACCAATGCCTTATCCTATTTTTGGAATAATTACCATTGAAGGAGATAAAATTAATGCAATGGATGTAAGTGTTGAGAATCTTGATACTGGCGCGCGGGTTGTTAAGTCTGTTATGCAAGGAGAATTAGTTATGGATGGTTCTGAAATAGGTAGAGCAAGTAAAGTTAAAGTTACTTATTGTATTTCTGATTCAAGATGTGATGAGTTTTCAAATACATTTAATATTGATGGGGTTAGTTTAAATATAGGTATAGATATTGCATCTAAGCCAGGCGGATTGAGTGGACCTTATTCTGTTTATGGTCATGTGTATAAAGATGGCACATTATTAACAGATGTTGAAATTACATTAGAGAATCTTGATAAAGGATATTCTAAAGATATTGATGTTAATAAAGCAGGAGAGTATGTTTATAGTTTAGCTAATTGGGGTGTTTATGATACTGGAGATGCAATTAGAGTAAGTCATGGTCCTTATAGTGCTATTGGATATGTTAAGGGTGCAGGTCTTAATTTAGATTTAAGATATACAACAACTTCACCTGATGGCGGTGGTAATGGTGGGAGCAATAATGGTGGAGGAGGAACTACTGTGCCTGATGATATAGTTGAACCAGTTGAACCAATAGATCCTATAATTCCTATTGAACCAGATACACCACCAGACGTGCCTGACGATGTGATAGACGTGCCAGGAGAAGATATTAATGGATGGATTATACTAGGTGTAGTCTTAGGGATAA
>Ga0222679_1000798_pt1 | contig 10252 bp, 8 predicted proteins | sample AntAcemetagen939_FD_179843 | JGI IMG/M metagenome (GOLD analysis project Ga0222679, IMG submission 179843) | Saline water microbial communities from Ace Lake, Antarctica - #939 | ecosystem: Environmental > Aquatic > Non-marine Saline and Alkaline > Saline | place: Antarctica: Ace Lake | collected...
AATATCAATCCCCCAATGATTCCAATAATCCACTCCATTTTTCCTCCTCAATAAAATTTTAAACTACAGAGACAATTAAATGAAATATTAAAATGAATTTTATGAACTAATTTTACTATCTATTAATTTAATAAGTTGTTGTGATTTGTTATTAATTGCAGCATGTGTTTTTTTCACATCATCAGATAATTTTAAATATTCAGCAGCGATATTCATAGCGGCAATAACTGCTATCTTATGTATTGCAAATGATGATGACATATTTGCACCAATTTCCTTCATACTCTCATCAACATATTCAGCAACTTGTTCCATAAATTTTGGGTCTACTTTACCCTTTATGGGATAGTTCTGACCGTATATTTCAACAGTCATTGTTTTTTCATTTTGTTTTTCATCAATTTGTGTCATTTTTACACCAAATCATTTTAAATTTCTAAAATCATTAATGTCTCGAACAATTTCTGTAAGCTTATCTTTTATTCTTTTTATCTTTGCATTTGAAATATTCGGTCTTTCCATTTTCTTAAGAATTGTGTTTTCTTCTCGTAATTTCTCGATTACATCTAATGATTCTACTATTTTCTTTTCTAAATTTGTAAGTGATTCTGTCTGCATTACCGTAATTGTGCTCCGTAATTTGTTAATAATTTATTAAATATCTTCTCCATTATTTTATCAATTTCATTATCTTTCAAAGTTCTTTCCTTACTCCTAAACTCCAATCTAAAAGATAAAGAAATTTTGTCTTTCCCTAATTTTTCATGATCAATAAAACGATCATAAATAATTACATCTATTAAATTCCCACCACCATTTGTTTTTATTTCATCCAATAGATCTTTTGCCATTTTGGTTTTGTCAATTACAACTGAAATATCTCTCATTATAGACGGATAAAGTGATATTTCTCTATACTTTTGAATTTTATTTCTTTTCTTGAATATTGTATCTAAATTTATTTCCATTACAATTACGGGATAATCTAATTGTAGTTTATCAAATTTAGAAATTTCATATTTTATTATTCTTCCAATTTCCTTTTTCCGTATATAAATAGAAACACTTTCCGAATTATTTTCACAATTTTTAGTCTCTTTGTATTTCACATTGTCAATTCCATATTTTTCGCAAATTAGATTGACAATACCTTTAAAATAGTAAACATTTACTGGTTTTGATTTTTCATTCCAATTCAATCCCCAAACAGTGCCTGCAACAAGAACACCTAAGTTCAAATGTTCTTTAGCACCAGTTTCACTTCTCAATTCTTTTTCAATTGTTTTGCCTATTTCAAACAATCTAATGTCTTCTCTTTTCCTCAATACATTGATTTTCAAATTCGCTAACAAAGATTGAATAATATCAGTTCTTAATGTATCCATCTCTTTTGATAGAGGATTTTGAATTTTTAACGGTTTATAATTCCAAATTCCAGATTTAGCCATTTTTTCGCTCACAAGAGAATTGCTTAATGTCTCATTAAATCCCATTCCAACAAACAAATTCCTTATACTTTTTAAAAATGGATGCAACTTGTCAACATTTTCTGAAACGGATATATTAATTTTTTTCAAAGTAGGAATTTTGTCCATACTATTTATCCGGATCACCTCTTCAACAAGATCTATTTCCCTTTCGATATCTGGTCTAAATGTAGGAACTTTTACTGAAATATTATCATCGCTAAATTCAGTAATTTCAAAACCTAACGCTATAAATATTCTTTTAATTTCCTGCTTTTCTATTTGCAATCCGGTAATATTTTTGATCTTAGAAAATCTTAATTTTACAATTTTCTCGTCAATTTTTTTAGGATAAATATCTATCATCCCTTTTGCAATTTGACCACCTGCAACTTCATTAATTAAGCCAGTTAATCTATTTTGAGAATAAATCAATGTATCATTTGAATCTGTTCCTCTCTCGAATCGTTTAGAAGAATCCGTAGACAATTGCTGCAATTTCGAACCTTTTCTAATTACAGCAGGATTAAAATAAGCACTTTCTACTAAAACATTTTTTGTATTTTCATCAACTTCTGAAAATGATCCGCCCATAATTCCAGCTAAAGCAATTGGTTTTTCGGAATCACAAATTAATAACATTTCCGATGATAATTTTCTTTTAACATGATCTATTGTTTCAAATTGTTCATCTGATTTAGCAAAACGAACATTAATTTCATGACCAGATAATTTGTCAAAATCGAAAGTATGAAGTGGATGTCCCGTCTCCATCAATACAAAATTCGAAGCATCAACAACATTATTAATTGATCGTAAACCAACTGATTCAATTCGTTTCTTTAACCATTTTGGTGACTCTTTTACTTCAACATTTTGAATGACCCTGGCGGTATATCTCGGACAAGCTTCGTTATTTTCAATATTAATTTTAGTTAGGTCTTCAATTTTCTTTCCGGATTCATTAATCTTTATCTCGTTAAATTGATATTTTGAATCTGTAATAGCAGCAATTTCTCTAACTACTCCAAAATGCGACATACAATCCGAACGATTTGGAGTTAGATCAATATCAAAAATTATTTTCTTTTCTAAATAATCATTATAATTTTTACCAATTTCATAATCATTATCTAAAACCATAATCCCTTCATGCATATTACCAAGTCCTAATTCATCCTCCGCGCAGATCATGCCATGAGATTCAATCCCTCGCAACTTTGTCTTTTTTATCTTAAAATCAGGTGCAAGTTTTGAACCTACCAAAGCAACAGGTACTTTTTGATCAGCAGCAACATTTGGAGCTCCACAAACAATCGTTAATTCTTCATTGTTACCGACATTTACTTTACAAACAGATAATTTATCGGCATTGGGATGCATTTCTACACTTAATACTTGCCCAATAACAACTTTATCCGGCACAGATTTACCGACAATATTTACAGTAGTTTCCAAACCGGCTAAAGTTAACTTTTCAGCTAATATCTCTGGCTTATCTTCAATCTTTATGTATTGTTGTAACCAACTTAACGATACTTTCAATTATTTACCTTTTAATATCAAAAATTATTAATAAAATTAAAATTGCTTTAAAAATTCAATGTCATTTTCATATAAAATTCGGATATCATTAATTTCCAATTTCAACATTGCCATTCTTTCCACTCCCAAACCGAAAGCAAATCCATTATATTTTTCAGGATCGTATCCAACTGATTTGAAAACATTTGGATCAACCATTCCACATCCCAATATTTCCAACCAACCTGTATTTTTACAAACTCTACAACCCTTTCCATTGCATAGGAAACAAGAAACATCAACTTCAGCAGACGGTTCAGTAAATGGAAAATAACTTGTTCGAAATTTTAATTTCACATCAGATCCAAAATACATTTTGCAAAACATATCTAAAGTTCCTCGTAAATCCGAAAAAGTCACATCTTTGTCTACATACAAACCCTCTATTTGATTGAACACGCAATAACTTCTCGGACTTATTGCTTCATTTCTATAAACACGACCTGGGGCAACTATTCGAACCGGTGGTTTATTTTTTGTCATAAAGCGAGTTTGAACCGGTGAAGTATGTGTTCTTAATATTCCACTCCCTTCGGTATAAAAAGTATCTTGCATATCTCTTGCCGGATGATTTTTGGGAAAATTCAATGATCCGAAATTGTACCAATCGGTTTCAACTTCAGGTCCATAAGCAATGTCAAATCCCAAATGATTAAAAATATCCAACATCTCATCAATCGATTGTGTAATAGGATGTTGCGAACCCTTATTAAATGAATATCCAGGTAAAGAATAATCAGTTTTTTTTGATTTCTCTTCTGAAACAGAAAATTGTTGATTCTTCTCATTAATTTTTTTTGTTAATTCATTTTTTAATGAATTTAATGATTTCCCCACTTTTTTCCTATCTTCTGCTGCAACTTTTCCTATTTGAGAAAATAAAATTGAAACAATTCCTTTTCTTCCCAAATATTTATTTTTTAAATCAACAATTTGTTCTTGACCGATAATTTTATCAAGTTTATTATGAAAATTTTCTGCAACACTTCCTATTTCATCAAAGATCGACATACGAAAATTCCTATTATAAATTTAATTTATAATTAATTATTTTACTGATTCTTTGGGCTTGACTGATTTTACTAACTCTGCAAATGCTTCTGGTTCACGAATAGCTAATTCACTTAATTGTTTTCTATTTAATTGAACATCTTTAGTCTTTAAAACATTAATAAATGCAGAGTAAGTCATTCCATGTTGTCTTACAGCAGCATTAATTCTTGTTATCCATAATTTGCGAAAATTTCTTTTTTTCTGTCTTCTATCTCTATAGGCATATTTCCAACCACGCTCAATTGCTTCTTTTGCTGTTTTAAATAATCTATGACGAGCGCCCCATTGACCTTTTGCAGCTTTTACTATTTTCCTATGTCTTCTGTGTCTTGGCACAGAACTATTTGCTCTTGGCATACTATCTCCTCTTATACTTCTTTAGTTTCTTAATTAAAAATTTTATTATTTCCCTATTAGGTCTCTCATTCTCTTTTCATCACCTTTAGAAACTAAAGTCGCTTGACGAAGACCTCGTTTACGCTTTGTAGATTTAGAAGTAAAATTATGACCAGCATAAGCTTTTTTTCTTTTCAATTTTCCACTGCTCGTTGTTTTAATTCTTTTCGCTGCGCCACGATTTGTTTTCACTTTTGGCATTTTTTAATCTCCTTTCTTTTTAGGTACGACATAAACAGATAAGAATCTTCCTATCATTAATGGTTCATTATCAATATCAGCAACATCAGAAAGTTTATCTAAAACATTATCTAATGTCTCAATACCAAAATCTTTATGAGCCATTTCACGACCTCTGAACATTACAGTTAATTTTACTTTTGAGCCATTTTTAAGAAATTCAGTTATTTTATTAACTTTTGTCATAATATCGTGCTCGTTAATTCTAGGCCGAAACCTCATTTCCTTTAACGGAGATGAACTTTGTTTTTTCTTATTCTTTTTTTCTCGTTTTTGTTGACGGTAAATATATTTACCATAATCCATTATTTTACATACAGGGGGATTTGCTTTTGGTGCTACTTCAACCAAGTCCAAATCTCTTTTCTCAGCCATTTCTTGCGCCTCTTGTATGCTTACTACACCTATTTGGTCCCCTTCATCCGCAATTAATCTAACTTGTTTAACTCTGATTTCACCATTAATTCTGAGAGAACCATCTGTCTTATTATTTGAAATGTTTACTCCTTTTTTATTTTATTTTATTTATCATTAATCTTTTTAATAAATTCATCTAACAACATTTTCCCTTGATCGCCCGAACCGTGTTTTCTAACACTAACCTTCACACTTTCCATCTCTTTATCACCAATTATCAACATAAATGGAATTTTTTCTAATTCAGCCGAACGAATTTTTGCACCAATTTTTTCTTGATGTGTATTTATTTTACTTCTTATTCCATTTTCTTTTAATTTTTTGTCTATTTCTTGTGAATATTCTATTTGTCTATCTGTTATCGGTAGAATACAAACTTGAAATGGAGACAACCAAACAGGTAAATTGCCTGCCGTATCTTCCAATAAAATTCCAATAAATCTTTCTAACGATCCCATAATTGCCCTGTGGATCATAAATGGTCTTTGATAACTTCCATCCGATGCAGTATAATTCATATCAAATCTTTCCGGTAGATTGAAATCAAACTGAATTGTCGTACATTGCCATAATCTACCAATTGCATCTTTGATTTTTATGTCTATTTTTGGTCCGTAAAACGCACCTCCGCCCTCATCAATTTTATATGCAATTTCCATTTTTTCTAATGATTGACTTAATGAATCTTGTGCTTTTTTCCATTTTGCCGGTTCACCAACATATTTGTCTGTTGGCATAGTTGATAAAAAGACCTCAAATTTCTTAAACCCAAAAGCTTTTAAATATTCAAATGAAAATGCTAATAATTTTCTAATTTCTTCATCAAGCTGATCAGGAGTACAAATAATGTGAGCGTCATCTTGAGTAAATCCTCTCACTCTCATTAAGCCATGCAAAGTTCCAGACAATTCATAACGATAAACAGTTCCTAATTCTGCATATCTAACTGGTAAATCTCTATAACTTTGTTGTTTCCGTTGATAAATCATAATATGAAACGGACAATTCATCGGTTTAATATAATAATCCTGTCCATCGATATCCATCGGTGAATACATCGATTCTTTGTAAAAATCCAAATGTCCTGATGTTTCCCAAAGACCTGATTTTCCAATATGAGGAGTTAATACAAGTTCATAATCATTCTTTTTATGTTCCTCAAACCAAAAATCTTCAATCGTCTTCTTTAATATTGCTCCTTTGGGATACCATAAAATCAAACCTTGTCCAACTTGTTCAGATACACCAAAAAGATCAAGCTGCTTTCCTAATTTCCTATGATCACGTTTTTTCGCTTCTTCGAGAAAATTCAGATATTTGTTTAACTTCTTTTTATTAATGAATGCGGTTCCATAAATTCTGGAAAGCATTTTGTTCTTTTCATCGCCACGCCAATAAGCTCCTGCAACACTAAGTAATTTGAATACTTTTATTTTTCCAGTTGAAGGAATATGAGGACCACGACAAAGATCTGTAAAATCACCTTGTGAATACAAAGATATCTTTTCATTTTCCGATAATTCATCAATTATTTCTAATTTATATGGTTCATTAGAATTTGTAAAATATTTCACCGCTTCTTTTTTACTTATTTCTTTTCTTTCTATAGGATGATCTTCGTCTATGATATTTTTCATTTCTTTTTCAATTTTTGGCAAATCAGCTTCTGTTAATGGCTCCTCAAAGTCAAAATCATAATAAAATCCGTTTTCTATTGCAGGACCAATCGCTATTTTAACTTTAGGATATAATCTCTTTACCGCTTGAGCCATAATATGTGCTGCACTATGAAGTAAAACACTATTTAATTCTGGTGATTTATCGGTAATGATTTCCACATTACAGTCATTTTTTAATTTTGCTTTTAAATCAACTAATTTACCATTTACTTTTGCAAGATAACTGTGTTCCGCCAATCCTTTACTTATCGATAAGGCAATATCATAGGAAGTCGATCCACTTGTAAACTCTTTCTTTGTACCATCAGGTAATTTTATTTTAATTTTTTCACTCATATTCTTTTATTTTTTTCAATAATATTTAACATCTTGAAATATATTAATTTTTTTCTATTTAACCAATTATTTTTTATGATTTTTTATAAAGCACAGATATATTCTTATATATCATTTTTATCATCGAATTACGCTAATTATACTAATTGCTTTTATGTTTCTTTAAATTTAAAATTCCTATTTCATAACAATTTTATTCGTTGCTAATTATTCCTAGTAAAATTGTCCTTTCTTCTAGTTGTATAATCGCTTTTTCTCCTTCTCACTTTTCACATTTCACTTAAACCAATTCCCCATCAAACGCTTCAATCACATTTTTTACTGATTTTGGAATTTCCTTACTCTTTATTTGTTTCTTTTTTTTATCACTAAGTTCGACTTTTTCAACTCTAATTGAAATATTTGAATTTAATATTTTATCAATTACTTTTTTAATTGGAACAATGTTCTTTTCAACTTTTTTTAAATAAAATGTATTATCGGTTCCAAGCACTAAAATATTATTTGCAAATTTTACTAAATCCATTTTCCCCAAAATATCACTTAAAGATGGTTGAGTTTTTACAAAACTTTTTATTATCTCATCCCAAATATCCTTAATTTTTGACAAATTCACTTCTGATCTTGGCACATCATTTTTATCATCTGTTCCAACTTTTAAATTTAGGTCATCTTGTTTATTGTTTTTACCACCTAATATTCTACTTCTATAATTTTTCGATTCGGATACTTCTTTTTGGGTTTCTGTTTCTTGATGATATTTCTCTTCGGGTTCATTTACAGTGTTTTGTTGTGAAACATTCTTTGTCTTTCGTTTTGTAGGTATAATTTCATTTTCTGCACCATCTAATATTTCACTTATAGAAAAAATATCATCAAGCTGTGATAATTTTATGAACATTGATTCAATAATAATACGAGGATTTAAAGAATATTTGATCTTATTCATCTGATCTGTAACAATTGACAACATCTGAATAATTCTTCTCTCTTCAATATTTTTTGAAATTTCTTTGAAATTATCTTTTACATTTCCCGTTGCTTCCAATAATTCCGTTGAATTCGTTGACTTTACAATATAAAGATCTCTCAAAAAATTAGAAAATCCCGAAACGAATTCTATAATATCATATCCGTTCATAATCATTTCATTTATCAATGATAACAATTTATTTATATCTTTCATAATAATTGATTGAATTAGATCAAAATATACTTCTTCTTTTATAATTCCTAAAATATCAATTATCATTTCATAATCAATTTTATCTTTACTGAATGCTGCCGCCTGTTCCAAAATACTTTGAGCATCGCGCATACTTCCATCGCCTTTTTTTGCTATCAATAGCAATGAATCATCGTCAATATCTATCTTTTCTTCCTTACAAATATATTTTAATCTATCAATTAATTCATTTATTGCAATCCGTTTAAATTCAAATCGTTGACATCTGCTAAGAATTGTGGGAATCACTTTTTGTAACTCAGTAGTTGCAAATATAAACAATACATAACTTGGCGGTTCTTCTAAAGTTTTTAGCAAAGCATTGAAGGCATCTTTCGTTATTTGATGGAATTCATCAATTATAAAAACCTTATATTTCCCCTTTGTAGGAGGATATTTCACCTGCTCGCGTAAACTTCGAATATCATCAATTCCACGATTTGAAGCTCCGTCAATTTCTACAACATCCAAACTGCGATCTTCAGATATTTCTTTACAAGATGAACATTCATTACAAGGATTTCCATCTTTAGGATTTTCACAATTTACTCTTTTTGCTAAAATACGAGCCGTAGTCGTCTTCCCTGTCCCTCTCGGTCCACTGAAAATATAAGCATGCCCTATTTTATCTTTTTCAATTGCATTCCTTATTGTCTTTGTAATGTGATCTTGTCCAATAACATCGTCAAATGTTTGTGGTCTGTATTTTAGTGAAATTACCTTATAATCCATAATTGTTCTCTTTGATATATTATTATTTTAAAACCCCAGGTTACTTGGCACCCAGCTCTATAACCTACCGCTGCTTCCTTCCGGATCTGACGGGATTCAGTACTTCACTGTTGCACAAGACCTGAGGTTTTATTTGTCAATTTTCAATTTCATAACTTAATAAAATAAGAAATGATCTATTAAAATACAACTATTTTTTTCATTTCATTCAGTTTCCCACAAGAATATGTTCCCTACCTTCGGTTGATTGATATAAGAGCATTAGGAGAAAAAATAAAGGGAAAAGGGGAAACGGAACTCAGTGAAATATTCAGCAAGCTAAATTTCACGGGTCAGGAAATGGAGAATGGGAGTGAATTTTGGAGTGCATTAACCCCTAATACGCTTCGTTACAGGACAGGCGTGTTAATGCAAAAAAACGGAACTTTTTACGAAATTATAAACATCTAAATTTCTTACGAAATTTAACAAAATAACACACCTGCCCGATGAAATGCGAAACATATTTCTGTCGGGGTTATTTTGCTCCATAAAAAACTTCCGAAGCCATTCACAACTTCAGAAGTTGATCTTTCAAATTTCAAATCTTACTCCAATAAAACCAACTTCTTCGTAAAAGCAAAATCATTAGTTACTAATCTGTATAAATATACTCCCGAACTGATATTTGATGTAATGAGTAAACATTTTAAGGAACGCACGCAGACAGGTGTTAATAAATAGTAGGAAAAATTATTTGCAACTTAAAAATAACTTCATTAATTTTGATTTTACTAGGGAACATGCCCTTGGGTTGGCTGATTTTCATTTCATTTTTCATCATATATAATTTAACTATTCTTCTGTTTCTTTGGTTTTTTTCCCAAATTCAGGATCAATTGGCAAAAATTTAATTATTAGAAAACCAGGAATAGTTGCAATTAGTACCCATACAAAAAAGTGCTCATAACCAATAATTTCTTGTATCCATCCACTTACCATTCCGGGAATCATCATTCCCAATGCCATAAAACCAGTAGCAATTGCAAAATGAGCTGTTTTGTATTTTCCTTCCGCTACTTGTATCATGTATAACATATAAGCAGTAAAGCCAAAACCATATCCAAATTGTTCAATCGCAACAC
>Ga0222679_1000803_pt1 | contig 10242 bp, 16 predicted proteins | sample AntAcemetagen939_FD_179843 | JGI IMG/M metagenome (GOLD analysis project Ga0222679, IMG submission 179843) | Saline water microbial communities from Ace Lake, Antarctica - #939 | ecosystem: Environmental > Aquatic > Non-marine Saline and Alkaline > Saline | place: Antarctica: Ace Lake...
TACATAAAAACAAAAGAAGTCGAGAATCCTGGATGAAATATAGGGGTGCCCAATGTCCTTTCTATCAGAAAGCTAACTTATGGGGTAAAGTACTTGACGATATGGAGGATTTGAAAACCCTCGCTCTGAAAGCTGCCGATTTACTATGGGATGTTCAAAAGAGTATTATGATAAATACGGATAGTCAACAGCAGGTATACCCCTCCGAGAACTTAAAACGAATAAACCACGAAATTTGCCAAATGGTGGGCAACCTCAGTTACCAAATGGTGGGCAACCTCGATTACCCACCGAAAAAAAAGGTGAAAGATGAAACTTGAAAATCTGAACAAAGGTCAAGTAGCTTTTATAGATCAATTAGTCCGGAAACTATTGGTTGGCTGGTGTACAAGAGCCGTTACTAATGAAACTCTGTACCCTTTTGAGTTTACAGACGAAGATAATGTTTTTATTGATTATGCCCAAAAAAAAGGTTTTGTCTCTGCTGATAAAACCCGGATTCTTGCTAAAGGATGGCAAGCAGCAGCATCATTCTTGAAACGATAACTAAATTGTCAAAGTCTGTTAGAGAAAGAATAAAAACAATGCATAAACTAGAGAACAGCAACCCACAACCCACAAGCCATTATCCTTGGAACCCATAAGGATATGGATATACTTGTTGAGTGGTTAGAATCTTATGGGTTTGTCGTTACTAAATCAGAGGAATACCCACACACCCTTTTTATATGGGACGGGGACACTAGTATCTTGAATATTAAATGGACACCCCAAGAAAATGCATGGATTCCTTGGTTTGCAGGACCTGCTGTTAAAGTTAAAATAGACTTTGAGCATGTAATTAATTCTGCCATAGCTAATATGGAGACCCTCGTACATGCTAAAAAGACTTGGGAAGAATATTTTTATGCACAGTCAGAAAAAAACTGGATGATTTACATTGGTTCTCAATGCCCTTTCTATCAAAGAGCTAACTTATGGGGTAAAGTACTTGATGATATGGAGGAACTAAAAAGACTAGCTCTTGAGGCAGCAAACTTATTGCAGAAAAAACAACTTCCTTTTACTAAAGCCCGTAGGATCAACCAAGAAATTTATAAATTACTGGAAAAATTAGGATTCCCCACAGAGGAAGAAATAGAAACCGATAACTAAACTCTGCCAAAGAACCACCCTCTATTGTGGAGGTATGGAAAACAGGCACGAACACACAAGGAGAATTATCATGAACAAGATGCCCAAAAAAGATCTAATGTCGGATCTTTCCACAACAACAGGCATGAGCCAAACACAATGTGATACAGTCCTGTCCGCATTTGCTGAGCTCGTTGCCGAAAAGAACCTCAATGAAGACACCTCTGTCACCCTTATGGGACTCGGAACATTTTCTCCGAACCACAAGGCAGCTCGTGCAGGTCGTAATCCTGCCACAGGTGAAGCCCTGCAGATTGCGGCCAAAACGGTTATCAAGTTCAAGGCCGTAGCCAGCTTGGTTAAAAAAAGTTAACTGTACTTGAATGATCCGAAGCCCCCGAGCAAATGTTACCCTGCTCGGGGGCGTTTTTAACTATTGAACGGATTACTAATGACCTTACCAAAATATCAAATAGGTTCATTATATGTTTAGCCCATTAGGAGTTGATCTTTCTAATGAGGTGTTAAATCCAATGGTAACATACAGTAAAACCATTTTACACAAAATGTTCCGTAATGGGATGCAGTTGATGTATGATTTGACCTCAGCCAAATGCATTCAAGATGAATGCCACGGCATATGTTGCTCCCCTGAACAATGTGAAATAGTGAAAAATGATTTAGATACCCAAGGAATAGAATATAACCTGGGCACACACCCCACAGTAATTTTCTTATCCGATGAAGGTTGTGTATTGGAACCTTGGCAACGTCCTATTTGTACATTACATATATGTGATAAATTCCTAATGAAGGATGGATTGTTCCATGCTAAATATTTCCATCTTCGATCAAACTTAGACCTTTTAATGTATTTACTAGATGAGGATGAAAAATGTCTGAAAAAACAAATACACAGTTGGCCAAAGCTCACCTGATTATTGAAAACCTCCTTAAAAAAAGTAAAGGATCCTACAAGGATGCCAAAGAATTCCTAAAAAACAAAGAATTCTCTAAACCTAAATGGCAAGAGAAACTGGAAACTGCCATGAAAACGGTCAATCCAAAAACTACCCTCATGCTAATTGACGAAGACCATCCTGAAGCATCTCTTCATATGGTAAAAAACAAGCCCCCCTCAGCAAAAACCCTTCTAGCAATAGAAAAAATGGGATCCAATACAACCATCCCTGAATGGCTCATTGTACAGGGAGAATTTAAAATCAGCTATGAAGAAGAGGAGGGAACCAAAATGAACATACATTGGAATTATGTGGACACGGAGGATAACACCGATGGTGACAGAAAATAAAGGCTATTACTCCATCATCCAATACATTCCAGATATTGGTCGCCTTGAAGCCGTCAATGTAGGGATACTCCTGATTATCCCTGAAACACAGTCATTAGCTCTCTCAACAGGCCATTCTAACTACACCAGGCTTCTGAACTTCTTCCCAAATACAAATATTACCATATTAAACTTTGCTTTAAGCAATTTGACATATAGGATAAGCAAGAAGACCCCCACAAAGGCCAAAATCAAGCTCCTGGTGGACTCCTTGGCTAATGAACTTAGAATGACACCACTTCGGTCAGTAAAGGTCACTCAGAAGCCCTCAGAGGCTTTAAAGAAACTCAGAGCAGAATTGGTTGATATCTAAACCTCCTCACTCAATCCATAGATTCAAAACCTACAAAATAATGACGTGCCCTTAAAAATAAAAGGATAGGCAAAAAAATAGTTGGCTTAGTTTTGCTGACTTCTCGGTTGTTGTAGTAAGGAGAAGTTAAAATGATTCCAAAAATTCATAAAACCCTAACCAAACATTACTTGATTAAGGTAAAAAAAAACATGCCCCATTTGCTAAAATGCAACGAACCGATGCCCGTTGCAAAAGGAATGAGAACACTATTGTCATCATTCCTCAATTTTACGGGATACCCGTTAAAACAAGGTGACGGAGAAGTATAGGAGAATGGAAATGAGAAGCATCAAAATACGAGATGCCACAGTCCTCGATTGCATCGAATACATGAAAAAAATGCACGAAGGCCAAGTCCGACGGGGAAATAATGCCCCGTTCTACATTCACCCCCTAAGAGTTCTTGAACTAATGGAAGAAGCCCCGTTTTTCTTCTCGTCCCGTGACAAATGTGCCGCCCTTCTTCACGACGTGAAAGAAGATAGTAAACTTTTCTCGTGGGATGAAATCGTTCAACGATTCAGTCCCTGGGTTGCAGGAGTCGTAGCCCTGCTCTCCAAAGCTAAATTAGGTGAAAGCCAACCCGAAGTTTATTTCAATATGCTTCGACATACTCACCCAAACATCATAGCAATCAAATTGTGTGATCGAATCTCCAATACCGAAGATTACAACATTATCACTGATACAAAATGGTTGGAAGGATACCTCAATGAGACAATCCAACTCGTTCACCCACTGATTCAACAGCTGGTAGCCAGAGGAAGCATGATGTCACCACAAGGTTACTACAAATTAGGGGTCTGGTTGGAAAAGAAACTTCAACACAACCTGCACGGGATGCAGGCAAGGCTCTTTGAACTCCAAGTAGTTGAAATGGGACAGAAAATTCAAACGGATACTGAAAACACTAAGGAAATTAAGATTGGGAAGCCTGAATAAGGTTCATTATTATCCCTATAAATTGCTTTTAAGGACGGTTAAATTACGTTGAACACTTAGAAAGACACTGTTAGTATAGAAGCATCAGTTGATTGGGGCGCTAGGACATAACCCTATGACCAACAGTACATAATCTCTATTTAGGAGACGCTCTTATCTTAAATATACGCCTTTGCATTTCACCATTCAAAACCCCCAATCAGGAGGATACCCACAGTTTTGTAAAGAAAAACCTCAAACCTCTTTTAACTATCCAGAATCTCCCCAGAATCCTCAAAGACCTCAACTAATACTATAATGTGCTGGTTACAATACATGCCCTCATGGGCACAAATTATTATTCTTATCAGTATCACCTGTTTTTTATTCGGCTCAATTCACTGGTGTTTTAACCAAATCACACCTCCAAAGAAGAATAAAAAATAATAATAATTGGTGTTAGTGTTCAAAACCCATAAATAAATGGCTAAGTAAAGTTTTCTCCTTTACTTAGCCATCGTAATAAATGTAAAATGTATTGTTACCTGCCAGAGGCATGTAATCTACAAAGGCTTTCGCTGAGCCCGCCTGGCAAATCAGCGGTTTTTAATAAAGTTCTGAAGGGACTACAGAACTTTATTAAAATTGTAAATCCACCCCTTTTTTATAAAGTTGGCCATATCTGTGGGACTGGTCCTATTTAGCATCATGGTCTTTAGGGTTAGATTAGACTCATGGGTTAGCAGTTTTTCCAAAGGACTATTTTCGTTCATGGCTACGTAAGAATTAAATGACAATCTATCAGGTATGATGAAAGCTGTCCCCATAGCAAAGCCGTGTTTTGAATCCGAGATATAAAAACCACCACGGGATCGTTCGGTTTTTATATGGAAATTATATAGTTTCTTACTAGATGCTAATTTTCCAGCAAATGAGAGCAGGATATCCAACACCGTTTCCCCAAACTCCCGAAGAAATTCGGGTAAATCTGAATGTGGGGTTATTTTTATACTCGATGCACTCTTTAGTAACGGAACCAGATGCTCCCTGATACCTTCAGGGTTCTCAGTGGCTAACTTAATTACTCTTGAACGTAAATTACTCATTTTAATTTCTCCTGACTTTAATAAAACACCACCATCTCATAAAGACATGACTATTTTTTTGTTCTTATCCTGGTAAAGGCATTTCTTGCCAACTCCTAATTTTACCCGACAATTCCGTAATTTCTTTTTTTAACATCTTAATCTCAGATTTTTTAACATCTTAATCTCAGATTCAGTGTGCCTTGTATGAAAATCTAATGCCCTGGGATAATCCTTACCAAAGCCTTTTTTTACAATTTGCTTAAAAGACTCGATCTGATCCCTGCTAATATTAGCCCCCATACAGTAATAAGAAAAAACTTCAGCAAATGCCTCTGATGCATTTGAACCACCATAAACTGAAACAGGAGCTAAACCATTATCAAACCAATCACTGAAACGATCCCTATCCGCTTTTCTCAGACGCTTAAACCAATACCTATGGCCTAACTCATGTAACAGTGTCAACGTAGTTATTTTAGCCCAGCCTGGTGCATATAAACAAATCTGATCTCCCTTCCAACCATATGTGCCAGCAAAACTATCAACATTAACACCTCTTATTTTATATAAAATTTTCTCTTCAATAGTCAATATCTTAGGATTATCCGACATAACATAAAGATTGCCATACCAGGATTTCTCGAAACCATGCTTCTTCAGCAACTGATACGCAGCACCAACCCTTTTCACATAAGCTCTGATGTCTCGGTGTTCTTGTGGTGCCACAATAACAACCTTCATATTCTTTATAGAAAAAAACCGATAGGCTTCATCCTCAAAAGTTAAGAGACTCTTAGTTGGGTTTGCATCATGGTACTCTTTTATCTCTTTAGAGGCACTATAAAGAACACGCATCAAACGATCAAAATGATACGTTAAAGGAACTGGCTTGGTTAAACCATAACTATGAGGCTTCTTAACAGAACCACCTAATGTACCATCTAAATCCTTCTTATAGTTATAAAGAGTTATCTTACTCCCCTCGGAAACGTCTTCTTTAGGGTTTGGTGTCCAATAAACCACAGCCTTCTTTGCACGGTGTAACAAGGTATCCATCTTATCGAAAGCATCCAACATCTTTTTACCTTGATTTGCTACCTCAGCAGGCCAAGCTCTTCTTACTAAAGTAACCTGCTCTCGTAAATTTTCATTAAAAACTTGTAATTTCATTACTATTTTAAGGGCATCTGAATAATCCCCAACAGATTTATTTATGGTTTGCTTCCATCCCCGCTTAACACCCATCAACCACTTCTTGTCCAGAACAAAAGAATTCTTCTGGATTGACGTGACTTTCAACAAAGGAACTAAATGCTTCCTAAGATATGGAGTCTCTTCGGCCAACTTAATGATTTTACCTCGTAAATTAACCATCCTAATTTATTCCCTCATCTGGTATACCTGCTAAGTTGGCAAGGCTTCTTTCAATAAGGGCTAGAGATAAGAGAGCATTGGGATCAACTAGATACTCAATCTTCTTAGTTTTGGCATCTATCATGATTTAATTCCTAAAAATTATAAAATACACATTATTCTGTAAAGGAAAAAAGTATAACCAAAAAACCACAATCATTATACCAAAAAACACCCCCAAAAAAGGGCAGCCTTTAGAAAAGACCTTTCTGTGAGAGCATTAACCTATTAACCAACTGCTCCCAATCATTATCGTTGTAATCACAGACACCTCCTATATTATATACAAATAACAAGAGAGATTTGTCACAAACAAAAGAGGAATTCAATACCCCATTTCAATGTTCGAACCCCATTTTCAATGCATGTTCAATACGGCTTTTTAGGGTGGTCGGTACTTTACGCAAAATTTATTAAACGGTTCTGACGGTCATTGGTCTGATGGGGTCTCCAAGAAGGAGGATCATTGGGAAATAATGGGTATTTACATTTGGAGAGACTTTTATGGACATTGAAAGAAACCACGAAAGAAACCACCCAAGTTGCAGTGAACAAGTTGCAGTGAACAAGTTGCAGTGTAAGTGAACAAGTTGCAGTGAACAAGTTGCAGTGTAAGTGAACAAGTTGCAGTGAACAAGTTGCAGTGTAAGTGACCAAGTTGCGGATTTTTTCCCTAACTAATCAAGGATGGAGGAAAACACCCTCGTCAGTTAAAACTTACTCAAGCATTCAGCCCTGCGGATTTTTTCCCTAACTAATCAAGGATGGAGGAAAACACCCTCAGCAGTCAAAACTTATTCAAGCATTCAGCCCTGTGGAAGACTCTTGGATCCATGTATTTTTCTCCCTCTTCCTTCCTCCTAGGGGTAAAAACCCCTATTTTTTGCTTGTTCTCAAAATAACAACCCCAATGAAAATAGGCATTCATACAAGAGAGGGGTTTTTACCCCTATGGTGGACCTCATGGTGGGTGCCTCTAAGTTTCTTCCTGCTCAACAGTCTTCTGATGGGGGTGGTAATCGGGGAATTAAGCATCCGATAGGATATTAGGGGGTCTTAATTCAATCAGATATACATTCCATTTCTGATGGTGGGTAATAGCCACACTGCCTGGCTGTTTCACGGATCGTTACCATTGCTTTACTGACTGCTGTTCGACTGATGTCTAACATCTTCGAGATATCCACATGTGTGTATCCCTGACCAAGCAAAGGGACAATCCGTAAAGCTAAACGATTCTCCTTGGTACTACGTGTTGATAATACTAAGGTCATGTCATCTGTCAGGGTCGTCTGGAGCCTAGGATCTTTAGTTGGTTTCTCCGCAGCTGCCTCAGCTACATCTGTATCTTTCCAGGCACCATCCTTGAAAGTCTTCATCCCAACCATCTCTGCCTTGTATCGTCGGGATTCTTTCCTATGATAGTTCGATAAGATACATTGACAAACTCGATGGACATAGTGACCGAAGGATGCCTTACGTACATCGAAAGGACACGTACCAAGATTACGGATAAGGATGCCTTTATAAACTTCCTGTAATACATCTGCTGGATCATAACCGGATCCAAAGATCCAATTCTTGAAACCTGCAAACAAAAGTTTGGCTACTTCATGACCTCTCTCGTCTAAGTTTATCCCAACTTTGGGCACCCCATGAACTCTAATGTATTCTTCGGCAGTTTGTTTTGTCCAGGGAGTTTGAAGTTTACCTTTGGGACGTAAACTTTCGGGGTGGATTGTTATATCTTGTGGAGTTTTTTTAATACCTGTGAGGATATGTCCTGAGTCGGTAACGACTCCTCCGGGGCCAAAAAGTTCTAGGATAGGGATGATCGGTTTGAGTAAGGAGTCAGCTGAGGCAAAGGAGCCTTGTCGAAAGTATCTGTCAAATGTCCAATTTCGTCCTTGAGGATGTCCTGTCAGGTTAATGAGAACCTGCCGAGCTGAGGCACATATTATTTTCTTTTCCAGCCTATGTATCTCATACTTATTATTTCCTAAGATATGGACAGGGACATTACCGTCAGTATCTCGACTGTACAATATATCCATGTGTTTTCACCTCATTTTGCAAATTAGGTATCCTAATTTTTTACCCGTAAACTCAATTTAATTTCTTAAAGATATTAAGAATTTTATTTTCAATGCATGTTTAAGATTCTGGTATCAAACACGACAAGTCCGCACCTTTGGTTAATAGTCAGGAGAAATGTAATCTGGTGGTAGTAGTAGGTTGGGTTCTTCATAGACAGTCAAGCTCCAGTAATCAAAGGACATATTTCCTTCTGTCAGTTAGTTACTGTACTATCCCCGAAATAAAAAATCAAGAGAAAAATTATAAAATATCTATAAAAAAGGTATAAAAAGGATAAGGAATCCCCTTTTCTCCTCTTTAATGAACTTGGGGGAATGTCTGATATTATCTTCAGGGCTTCTTCTTCTTCTTCTCATATGTTTTAAGTGTGGGGCTGCGGAATATAAGGATTTTGAAATGTCTTATTCCGTAGGTTGCTAATACGGGGCATGGAACACTATCTCTATTGCCTTGATCGAAGTTCCCTTTCCCTCATAAGCTATTGAAGTCACATAAGGGTAAGTATCACTATATTTAGTTTTCTTCCATTCAAGGTGGTTATCTCGTCTCCATAATTTAATTGTGTCATTATTAGTGATTATTCCTTGTGTGTGTGTATCAGTGTTAGGTTATTGTTTATTACATTCATTGAATGCTTGCAGGATAGTTTTTGCTAAACAAGCAGGTTTATTTTATTTTCTCTCAAGCTCTCTATTTAATATGTTGAAGATTGCTTGAGTATCCCTAGTTCTTTCCTAGCTACTTATTCAGGGGACTCTATGTTTATAGGACATAGAGTCCCCTATTTTCGTGAATTTCAAAGACGTTGGTTATCTTTGATGACTCCGACCACTTGGCTGGTTTTTTCACCTGTGCCTGGTCCTGAGGTGTATTCCATAATCACAGAGTTCTGGTCATCTATCTGTATTTCAGACATAAGCTTTGGGGGTTCCTGTGGTCTGTATGAGGGTTCTTTCTGGTTACATTGTTTGATGCATAATCGCCGTTGTCTGATGTGTTTGTTTCGTAATCGTCGTTTGTATTTGCTCATATTTAGTTTACCGCACCATAACCCTTTCTTCATCGTTGTTTGTATGTGCCGAAAGTTTCGAACAGGACTTTCCAGTAATGTTCTGAATCTTCACGGGGTTGTGATTGTATGTCTATTATGGCTCCTTTGGGAAAATAAATGAAGGAGCTTCTCAGTTGTATGCTGAAGAGGAAGTGTTTGGCTTCTATGCCCATGTTCTTCCAGAGTTCGTCCATTTCTTTGGTGTATTCGTTATTATTAGGGTCTTCTATTCCACATCGAAGGCATTTCATGTATTTTATGACATACCCGAGGTCAGGGGTTTTTTTATGTGATTCGTATTGTTTCATTATGTCCTTTTGATACGGTAGACCGTATGTTCTTTGGTTGTGCTTGTTGCCTGTACATGTCTTACCTTCAAACGTCTGAAGGTAATCACAGGTGAGGGATTGAAGAGACCTTGAATGATGTAAACTACGTTGGAAAAGCTTTTTCTAATCCAAGTCATTGTTTTTCTCCTTTGTTAACATTTCAGGTGGAAGTACTGCCTATTTCTCTTTTATCTCCAGTTCATGTTCTTTCAGAATAGACTTGATAAATGTTGCAATAGCTGTAGCATCCATAATATTTTTTTCCTTGAATGTTTCCGCAAATGGTGTGACACCATCAGGTTTTTGATTTATCACATCTACAAAGGGCTTATTGTAATCATACATATTGCCATAGTTATTGTTACGTTCAAAGTGTACTGTTAGTCGTACCTGTGGGTTTTCAATTGTAGGAATGTAGAAGGATGCAGTATAGGGCTTCCTTTCCCCCACGATACCTAGGGTAGCCAGGGTTTTCTGTAGGGGCTTCATGGTATCATTTATCC
>Ga0222679_1000805_pt1 | contig 10210 bp, 20 predicted proteins | sample AntAcemetagen939_FD_179843 | JGI IMG/M metagenome (GOLD analysis project Ga0222679, IMG submission 179843) | Saline water microbial communities from Ace Lake, Antarctica - #939 | ecosystem: Environmental > Aquatic > Non-marine Saline and Alkaline > Saline | place: Antarctica: Ace Lake...
TTTTTATCCGCTGGATTGACTTGTTATACCTCTCAAAATAAAAGACAATCGGACTTTCCTGTATTTCTATTTGCCCGAACCTTAAAGCCCTGTCAAACTGTGCATTTTTCCTCAATCTCGCCACTTGTTTTCCTAATTCGCTCCGCCACACTTCCGGCCTCATACCATATTTATGATTATTGCATTTAGCACACGAGGGCATTAGATTGGTAAACCTGTCCGGTTCTAATCCTGGTTTAAAATGGTTAAGAAACTGCGGCCAGTAGTGATCAACTTGCATTTTCCCGAACTCCATCGCACGACCACAATAAGCACAATGACCATCATACTTTTCATATACAGCGCGTCTATTTATTTTCATAATTCTAAGGGTATAACCCTCTAAATGTGCTATTTCCCAAGCTTCATTATTCACGGCATGAATACTGGCCGCACTTTAATACCATAAAGCTCTTTGAGTTTTTTTCGCATTATAGTATTATGCAATTTGAGCAGATCGCGGGCACACTCTCGCTCAAATACCTGATAGCAAAACAGCCGCTCCATGAACCAGTCAGAGAAATCGTATGAAATTTGATCCAGACCGTCGCCAACTTCTTCACCGTCATTATACGGTTCTGGATCCGGTCTAACGCTTTCAATGTCCACCTGGCCTAAAATTAATTTGTTGCCGCATTTTTCACATGGCATAATCATTTCTCCTTTACAAAAGATAACAAGCAATTATATAGATCTGTATAACGCATCATTTGTTATGTTATATAGGTAACTCCCCCTCTTCGCCGTACAGTTAAAATCATAAAATTTCACCGATCATACTAAAACCTCCGTAATTCTTCACAGATTTTAATCGCAGGACGGACATTTTCGATACCAATAATTATGCAAACCTGCCACTATACCCACGTTTCCTAAGTTCTGATTCTAATCTCATATGACAACTTGTACAAAAAGTAATAATATCATCAGGTGCACATTTATCTTTACCATTTCTATGATGAGTTGATAATTGCATACTTGATACCTTCATACACATCATATTAGTTATTCCACATTTTTCACAAGCACCCTTTCTCAAATCATTCCGGTACTCAGTATCTTCCCATGCATCACAATACTTACTTTGAGTAAGTCCCAACTTTATTGATTTAACTAACTCTCTTTGGCGGGCTGCCCTACTAAGACGAATTCTTGTTTCATCTGATGGACTAGAATTCTTTTTAACTATTTTTTCTATTGTTTCTTTGGTGTGCGTTTTCCCTATCCAATAATGACCATGAATATAATCATTCCCAGGTTTAGCATATTCTCCACAACCACACTGGCAAAGCGTTGGCTTCTTTGGTACAATATTTCTAAAATTCCCTTTATTATGCCCACTTATAAATCTTCTGCCGGGAGTTACTTCTTTTTCACACCCACATTCACAAAGTCTTGGAGTATTTAAATCCTCTTGTATCCTCCAATATCTATCTGTTCTATTCCCATGCCCTTTTATATAATTACTATCCCCAAAAACCTCTTCGCCACAACCACATTTACATAATTTTGGCCCCATCAGGCTACGTTCGGTTTTCAGTTTACTATTACCATGGTACAAAACAAACCTATTCCAACTGTTTTTCTGAACAGACCACTTAACATGCAACCCACAACCACAACCACAACCACACATAGGTCCAATTTCATTTGGAATATATTTTGGTTTCGATAATCTGTGTCCTTTTAAAAACCTATTCCATTCTTTATTCCATTTATTCCATGTTACAGATTTACCACACCCACATTCGCATAAACGTTCCATAATCTTACCTCCAAAAAGAAAACCCTGAGAGTAGCTGGAGCTTACGAAGGCTCTCCTATGCCTCACAGCAAAGGAACTCTCAGGGCTAAATTCTGGATTCTTCGTAACTTCAGCTAATAGTACCATAACATATTCCTTTTGAAGGTGTCAAGCTTTATTTTTAGTATCCTCTAAGTTCTTCACACAAAGCAATTGTTTGGTGAAGTTCTCTCAATCTAACTCCCTGCCCCAACAAAATTCTACGATAACTCTCAATATGTAAATCAGTGAAATTCTTTGATAGATTAAACACGTTCTTGCCACTAGTTAATGATCTTATTGGTTCATTTGTTCTCTCAATACTTAAATCAATACTGACTTTAACCTCACCAAATTTAATAACCCCACCACAAGAAATTAAACCATTATTCCAACTAATAATAGAATACTCCATCCCAAATAACACTAGTAAAAGATCCAGCAAATGTACCCCTATAGCAGTGGAAAGACCACCAGATTTCGCTGGGGCTCCCTTCCAACTTTCATTGTACCAAATCCCCCTAGGTGTGCAATAAGTCAATATAGCAGAATTGTTTGATATGTCAGATGCTTTAATTTTGGTGGCTACATCCCCTAATCGCAATTGTAAGATACTATATACAGAATGACCAGTCGCATACTCAATAACCTTCAATCTATTAAGTTCATTCGTTGTAAGAACAGTTGGTTTTTCACAGATAACATCCATTCCAGCGTGTAATGCCCATTTACAATGCTCAAAATGTAAATAGTTTGGACTACATACGACACAGTAATCTATATCTTGATTTACACAATACCTATCAAATCTTTCAAACTCAGAAAAGTATTTACAGTCTGGGAAGTACGAATCCAAAATCCCAACACTATCTGCGGGATCTAAAACTGCGATGAGATTTCCACCAGTTTCTTTGATTGCCCTCATATGACGGGGGGCTACAAATCCGGCGGCTCCGATGATTGCGTAGTTCTTTTTCAAGTTATTTCTCCTTTTCAAATAATCGAACGCGAACACCATCAATGCCCACTAAGGCACTCCCATAAAGTAAACAAATAGTTCTATCTGGTCCTAAGAAACATATCACTTCCCAATCATTAGGAAGATCCAAAACTTCCACGACTCCTATATCCGATTCTATTCCTTCATTGCTTTTCAAAGCAGTTCCCATTCCCATCCTTTCTTTTTGCAATATTGAACAACTTTTAATGAATGCCAACCAATCATATACTTAATAATAGGAGCCGCCTTAACCACCCTACTTTGTTTTGTCACTGCTCCCGCTACAAAATAAGGTGAAGATATTCTAAACAACAATTATTTCCCTTCCTCAACTATCTTCATTTGCATAGAGGCAATTTCCATCATTGCTGTGATAGTACTATCTATCATTGTTTCAATTAACTCATTAGGGTATTCTTTTGGTAATCTGAACAAAGTCATAGCAGTTTTAATTGCCCTATCACGACTTTCTTTCGCCAACTTTTCCACTGCACTCGAAGTAGCCATTTTATTTCTCCTTTTCTCTTAATTAACATTTTCCTTTCTTTCCGCCTTTTTTACGTCCGGCACCTTTACCAGTACCACGCCCCTTGCCAGCACCTTTACCTGTTCTTATTACCCATACTGAATCCTCCCTTCTGTTGATAAACACCTCTTCACCATTCGAAAAGAAATATTCAAAATATCTGCTATTTTCTTTCGGGAAACTCCTTTGCAACGAAGTTCCAATACATCTTTAATTACTTTTCTCATTTTACAATTAGATTTGATTTCCCCTTTTCTTTGTTTGTTATGTATTGCAACATGTTCACTTTGGGTAATCACTTGTAGATTTGCCCTATCATTATTAGACCAATCACCATCAATATGATGCACAATCAGCCCTTTTGGACAATTCATAATTTTACGCGCTTCCCTTCTCCAATAAGCAGAACCACCTCCTTTCCAACATATATGTTGTTCACCTGATTTATAGCTTGTTTTCGTTTTATGTCGTGGCATTTTTCTACCTCCAAAAAGAAAGCCCCAAGAGCATCTGGAGTCATTAGTAACTCTCCCACATCTTACAATATGAGAACTCTTAGGGCGTGATTCTTTCTGTACTAATGCTTCAGATACCAACATAATACTATATCCTTTTGAAGATGTCAAGGGTTATTTTTATAATATAACCGGTAGCCCCAAGTAGAACAAAATTCTTTTTCAATTTATACTAATCCCAAACCCCATTATTACTACCAATTACTTTCTCCTCCCCCTTCCACCTCCTCCTTTACCAGTCTTCTTCGTAGTTTTACAACCACCTCTACCACGATTTGTCCTGGTTCCACCACCAGAACCATCTTGTTTAGGAACACCTTTTTTAGGCATTATTTTCACCTTCCTTTAGTTTCGTAATCACTTCACCACACTTAGCACAAAATACATTATTATTCAAGAAATCTTCAATTCTATTAGCAACCATAGTACATTCGCCTATATTTGCCCTGAGATCACGATAACCAATAGCCATACCATCAAATGACGTGTAATATATCTTAAGTTGAGAACTGGATTCGCTCACTTCCTTACAAAACTCTTCTATCATCTCTCTTTCACTAGTCATTTAGACCTCCTCATTTTATAACGTTGAGATCAGCCACCACGTGGTTTGTGGTCGGATGCAACGGCTTGTTGGGAGGCGATCTGAAATAACGCCTCAAGCTTAGCTTCATGCTCATCATACAAATAGTAATACTCAGGCTTTAAACCCTTTTTATTTTCAAAGTCACTATACCAACGAATATCATCTATAAGTTTTCTTACTACTTCTATCTTAAATTCCTCCATAAAAGCCTCCGTACAGTGTAATAGGTGGAAAACAACCGTAGAAAGAGCATACTTTAACTTTAAATTTCATCTAAATACGCCCCTTTTCTTCTAACGCAATCCAACTACGTTTCGTAGCTTCTTCTGGTCCAAGTGCCCCACATGGACAACTAAGTAAAGGCAGTTTGATAAAACCTCTGCATACTCTACATGGCGATGGACTATATTCCCACATTTCATACGGTGAGTTCTCCTTATTGTATTGTCTCGCTGCCGGACAACGCCCACAAGTACCTTTTTTCTCCAAAGTTTTAATTAATCTTTCCGCATGGACCTTTTCTGTGTATTCCTTTTTCATTAGTTTACCTCCTATATCAATCCCACCATTTCGAGACATTTGCTGACATAATTTCAAACAATTTATTAACATCATCGACTTCAAGCTGGCCTTCAACTTTACAACATTCCATAAACTCTTCACGTTCGGCAACTTCATCTTCTTCAGTTTTTACATTTGGACGACTGAAATTTACTGCCCCATCAGAATCAATCTTCATATCAAGCCTGCCCCATTTCAAGCCATGTTCTTTGTGTGCTTCTTCACAATACTCGTCAGCACCCAACCGATCTAAAATATCACAGCAGGTCTTCATATTAACAGCATCCTTCTCGGCATCAACATAATGTCCATGCAATCTAAAAGCCTTTTCCATTAAACCTAACTTAAATCGTAGAATAGCAAATAAATAATAATAGTCCCAAGGACGGTCATCCCATATAGTAGGAAACCATATAAACAGATTTTTAATGCCCCATTTGATGTTTCTGAAATAACGAATCATTTTTATTCTCCTTTCACACGATTAGCAGCTCTGCGTTTGAATGCCCTACCTGTTTCTATGGCGAATCTATAAACAGTGTTTACATGCACTCTAAGATGCACTGCAAGCATTTTTGCAGTCATATCTTTCATCATTCCTTCTGGGATAGCTAAAAAAGCATCTTTTTTAGGACGTGCTGTATTATTTGACCCACCACGTTTATGGCTTCGAGGAATACCATAAAAATCCATTCTATTGTAGATAGTACCTATAGATACACAAAGGCGTTCAGCAAGCTTTCCAAGTGATAGTAGTAATCTAAGATACACATCTTTCTCATTTTTGTAGTTGGTCCTATACCTACAATTATGTGTAGCAACTACTAAGGGCCAATCTATAGTTGTGTCATAATAAACGTATCCTTTTTTACTAAAACGTTTCATCCCACTGCCCAAACACATTATTCCTCAACGTGAAAAGTATACCTATATTCATTAGGAGCTTCTCTAATTAAAGTTTCTCTGTCAGGGTGAAACCCAGTTGCACCAGCTTCACCACCAAGTCTTATTATCCAACCTTTAGGCGGTTCATACACTAACATACCTACTAATTTACCATTTCTCTTAGCAAATATAGGCGTATCTCGATATACATCACACAACAAAACCATTTCTTCTTCTACTACATCCAACTTTACTGTTTTCATAACCTACCTCCTTTCTATTGTGAAAGTATCCAAAGCAAAAAGACGATAATGCCAACCCATTTCCATCCTTTCCAGAAGAATGACTGGGCTTTTCCTCCCACACAATTTATCTGGCGTAACGGACTACGGTATCTAAACATAATCTATTCCTCCTTTCTTAACTACAAAAACCAAGTTATAGTAAAAATCCCTGTGATGCCGGAAGAGATAAAAGCAACAAAATAACACTAAAAATAAGACCTAAGACAGCAGCTAATTTATTACCCCCACATAACATCCATCCACCAAAAAAAGCAAACGGGAATGATAAGACCCATAAAAGCGACTGAAATCCACCTATATCCATTTAATTACCCTCCTTCCAACTAATCTTTAATAGTAACAACTCGTCTGTCTTCACCAAATACTAGTTTATCTTCATCAACCAAAGAAGAATTCATCACACATGAGGCATCCCACCATGGAGTATCATCACCATATAAGTCTTTACTGGTTTTACCACAAGCCATACAAACCCATATTTTACCTGCAGGCGCTATTCTATCTATCATATCAATCGCCATCAGAAACAGCTAAATCAGCTAATAATGCAAATATACCATCTGTTATTGCTATTTCATCATCACTCAACCCAAGCTCTCTCTCTGTGTGTAAAGTTAATGCGCCTAATAGATGAGTTAAAGCTTTGGCTTCTTCATAATCTAATTTCAATGTAACATCTGTACGTAATTTCATGTTGTTTCTCCTACCCTTAGAAATTTATCTGTTGGTTCTGTATGGACTTCAACAGCACCAAAAGCATCACGGTGAGAGGTGCTTTTGCGTTCAATCTCTCTCCATCTTTTGCCGTCATCCCATTGATCGTCATTTTTATTGTATTTAAAGCCATCAGATTTACACAAATTCATAGCAATTTCCTCAGTTCTGCAAACGCATAAAGGATACCCTCCACTAAAATATGGACCATCTAGAATAAACCATAAATGTTTCATATCATTTCCTATAAATCAAATTCAGTAAGCTATTCAGGAGTAACGACAAAACCATAGTCACGATACATCCTAACTTTCACAGGTGTGCCACATTTAACACACCTGACAGTAAACTCCTCTTCCGAAGTATTAACAAAATGACTATTAGCTTGAGGAAGAACAGTTAACCCACAATTAGTGCATTCAAGATTTAGAGTTCCAAGTGCCCCAAGAAACGTTAACACCTTTCCCATACCAATATCATCAATATTAAACGAAATTACATCATTGAGCATAATTTTAACAGTATTTGTAGCCATAGTTAGCTCTCCTTTTCTTAAAAGTTGGTAAAATTAATGATTTCTTCTATTATAACACACTTTCCTAATTAAATGCAATAAATATCATCAGCACTATCTTTTTCATCAGAACAATCATCTTTAAAGCCATCCCAATTCTCTGCCCAGTCCTTTAATGCAACAATAATCCGTTCTTTTTCAACATAAGCATCCTTTACATAAGTGACACAAGCTCTATCATCTTGTTCAGTAGCACTACCTTGTAGATAGATACTACAGATACTTTCAATTCCAGACTGAATAGCTGCATGTCTACTTGAATATATATTAATATCCCCCTCAACTTCATAAAAAGCATCACTTCCACGAAACCGTTCATCCATCCATAACACCTGAAAAATAAGGTTGTGTTTATCCAACACCTTCAATAAAACTTTAATTTTCATGTTGCCCCTAGGATTAAACTTCATTATTCGATCTGGACGCATCACGCACTCCTCTGATTCAGTAAACCGCTTCAATTTTTTATTCATTTAGTTCTCCTTTTGTTTCTTATTTAAAAGGCATATTTCAGAGTCTCTTTTTACATTACAACCTTTAGGATCATGGTACCATACCCCCTCTCTTAAAAGCCATAATCAATATTTATTTACAGTATAACACACTTTTTAGCTTTTTTGCGATAAAAATACAATAAACAACAATAAAAACAATATTACCTCTTAAAAGTCCTCAGAGCAACCACAGTGGACATCACTCCTGAATTGGTACCTAAGCATACATTTAACCAGTAAAGCGATCCTGATAGAGATTAGAGTTGTTTCAGTGATCAAATAAACTCCATTTCCTATCAAGGCGTAGTATTGAATCTCCTTTTAATAGATTATATATCTGTTTACAATTAACACGACCTGCTATAGAATGTCGCCATACATCTTTCTGTTTACCTCGTTTTCCTATAGCGTGCCTTTTATTCATATAAATTCTTGATAAACCAGAGCCTGTCCAATCCCGCACATGTCCAGATCCAGAATAACCAAGATAACGAATCATTTCTTCAAAATATCTTATGGCTTCTTCATTGATGTTGGTTAATACCATATGTGCTCCATCTTTCCCTATATACCCATCACCATCATACCAACTGCGTAAGAAATGAGGTAACATGGAATCAGTTATTTGTGGTCTGGTCCATCCATATCTTTTATCTGGCGTAACACCAAATTTTAATAGTTTGTCTGAGAGATCAGTACCATTCATATACAAACCAACTGTTTCTTGTCCTGTTTTTCTGTTGGTATATTTATGTTTTTTTGCCCCATCCAACTCTATTAAGAGCGTATCTATTATTTTTTCGTCCTTCTTTGCAAGTATGAGTTTAAGGGTATAACCAGTATGAGATGTTTTATGGAAAGCGCCATCAGCGTAAAGAAACCCTCCAAAGTAATTCATAAACTCAGTATCCTCGTTAAGAGCATGCCAAAGACAGGAACGGCCTCTTGCCCTCTTTCTAATTCCCCATTTTTTGAGATAACGATAAATTTGTCTTGTACAGTACCCTGTTTCTTTAGATACCTCTTCTTGGCTCATATTGTCTGTTACATACATTTGGGTTAATTTTTCTTTTGGGTGCAGATCACTGAATACTATTTTTTTCATTATTAACTCCTTTTTGTTGGTTAAATAGATATTATACTATAGTTTTCAATAAGAAGCAACAAAAAAATCAGTGTGTATGGTTCTTTTTTAATTTTCTGGAAAATTTTTTAGGACAAGTTGGATGTTCTTTTTTGATTTCCTGGAAATTATCGGTCCAGTTAGATAGGTAATACCACTTACTTTTAGGCGAGACGACCTATTTTTTCCCGGACATGTCAATTTTGCCTTACTCATAAGTAATTGATTTTGTTTATTGTTTTTTTCAGCGTCTGATAATATAGAATTATGTCAACTGTCTCATATTGTTTATTTGAGACGTACGCTTTTCCGTACGTACGCTTTTCCGTACAAGACAAACGGCCTATTAAGTAACCCGGCGGTTAACAAAACTAACTGACCGGATAGTTAACAAAACTAACTGACCGGATAGTTAACAAAACCTATTCATAAACAAAACTTATGATTACAATATAGCTATAAACAAAACTTATGATATAAAACCTATTCATAAACAAAACTTATGATTACAATATAGCTATAAGAAAATCTGATATATTGAATATTTTATACTATACAAAAAAACTATACTATAAAATTTGATTATAACCACTGACAAAATAAAATATCAATTCAGGTAGTCCTTAGAGTTCATAGAATCAATTGTAATCGATATCAAACCAATATACATACAATGATATCAAAAAGGGATTCCCGTTGAAAATCGATATTTTGTAAGTATAATCAATAGTGTACAGAATAAAATATAGAATAATTATATTGTTTAGGGGACGTACCTTGACAAATTATTACTTGCTAAACTTTACCATTATATAGAAAACATAAAAAGTTTAGCTTCTCCTATCATCTAAAATCGATTCATATATATATATATGCTTTAAAGTGTGATTCCCTGTAAAATAAACAAGTAATCGGTTGAAAAAAGTTAAGAAACGCCTGGAGCGTGATTATAAGCAGGTTACAGCACCTTGACTCTATATACATAGTATTTGTGAAATTGACTTAAACACCTGGAATTGTTACTTATTCCAATATTGATAAAACAAGTAATATACATAAATACAGCAAGTGTTCAAAAAATGAACGGATATGTAAAATAAATTGA
>Ga0222679_1000814_pt1 | contig 10119 bp, 28 predicted proteins | sample AntAcemetagen939_FD_179843 | JGI IMG/M metagenome (GOLD analysis project Ga0222679, IMG submission 179843) | Saline water microbial communities from Ace Lake, Antarctica - #939 | ecosystem: Environmental > Aquatic > Non-marine Saline and Alkaline > Saline | place: Antarctica: Ace Lake...
AAAAACAATCTGTAAGAAGCACAGAAAAGAAGATTGTAAAGAATGCCCGACACAAGAAGAAGTAATTAAAGAAGACCTGAAAGAAGAATTATATAACTAAACTTCGGAAAGACGGGGAATCATAATCATGGAAAAAGAAAAGAAACAAGAAAAGAAGCGCAAAGAAAAACGTCGTGGTTGTCCTTACTGTGGATTGAGTATGCATGAGCATGACGGGAGTGGGTTTTGTCCATGAGGAACAGAAGAGTATGGAGGCAGAAGATAATCATGGAAGAAGAAACAATGAACGAAATAGACCCCGAAGATATAAACAATAAATGCCCTAAGTGTGGAAATGAAGGTTGGAAGACAATAGTAGATGAACTGCAAAAGCATGATTTAGAAAAAGGAGAAGGATATAGATTAATTCATTGCGATAACTGTTGTTCATATTTTAAAGAAGTGTGGAAGTTTAAGAAATTAGTCTTGTTAGAAGAAATTCCCGCTAAAACAGGGAGGGAGAAATGACTTGGTTCTATGTTTGTGTCGGTTGTGGACAGTGTGTAGGTTACGGCAAAGAAGGAAAAGGATGCGTAGAAAAAGTTAAGGTTTTCGGAGCTTGTTGTTATGATGTTATAAAAGAAGTTAAGGAGATTAGCGACTGGAGAGAGAAAACTGGAAAAGACAGACACGATGACGTGTTGCCAAGACCTTCCCCATTAACAGGGAGTGTGAAGAAATGATTGAAAACTATGGGGTGGGGGATTTAGTAATAGCTCATCCATATAGAGATAATCTTTTTATAGAAGTAACTGGGTATATTGTAAAGTTAGGGAGGGGGATGTTTAGTAAGATTCCATTTGTTAAGATAAAGGGTGTAAAGAAAAATACTTATGGCGATGTTCTAAGTTTCTCTATTAAAATGTTTAAACATGATTTTGATTTGATTTCAGAACTTACCCCATCAACATCGAGGAAATCATAATGGAAACATATTGGATAACTGGAAGCACGGAACATTCAAATATCTCAAAAGAAGAAGTGTTGAAAGAAGTTAGTGATGCGATGGATGAACTTACCCAGAAAACAGCGAGGGAAAAGGGTAAAATTAAAAGATGGGTTTTGACTAAAAAGAGTATAGATAAGATGAACACACTAAGAAAGAAACTCGGTTTTGAAGAGGGGAATTATAAAGAAGGACAGGTTTTGGAGGTTTTAATAAAATGACCAAATTGACATTATTAACAGGAATGGTGGCGAAATGAAAATCGAAGAAGCAAAGAAGAAGATTGAAAATATTTTAAATAAATATTACAAAGAGACTGGGAATATAATCCACGATATTGTTACAGTTAGAAATTTTAATAATCAATTCAATTATAATATAACAATAGAATTAAAGGAGTTAAAAAAAGCGAAGGTTTCGGGTGCAGTTAAAACAGGAAATTTGGAGGAGACGAAAATCAGAAGAAGTAAAGACGGTGCATCAATTATTAGAAGAGAGATGCGGAGGATGACAAAGCCAGTTAAGGTTAAGTTCAAAACAAAACAAGGAGAGAAAGTTTTATTTGATGCTACGGAAATAACAACCAAACCTGTAAAGGTTAAGTTTGGGAAACTTTCCCATAAAACAGGGACGGTGAAAAGATGATATATAAACTAAAGATAAGAAACTTACAAAGCGGAAAAGAATACTTCGCAATAATGGGAGATTCATACAAACCATTTGAAGACCACTTTGTAAATATAGTTTCTAGCTTCACTAAGAAATGGATTTACGAAAGCGAAGATAAACACGCTAAATGTTTTGGGAGAACATTAACTATGGAGTTTTTAGAAATATGGAAGGCAAAAGGGAAGTTTGTATCCTTTGGCGGTTTAAAATTCACTCCTGAAGAAAACTATGACTCGAAGGTTGATGAGCATAATAATTCCAAATCGTATCCAAGATGCAAACATTTGAAAGACATAAACTTTATTCAAGACCTAGAATATCTGCCAAAACTAATCAAACAAAATAGAATTCTAAAAGAATCGGAAATTACCGCTTTAACAGGCTCGGAGGTGACGCATGGAAGTTAAAGATTTCATAAAATCGGGAGATAAGTTATTTATTGCAGACAGTTATGGGAAAGATAATCTTTCAAACGAAGAATATGATTTGGTTGTAGAAAAGTGGGAAACCTTAAAGAAGTTTTTAGAGTGGAGCGAGTTGGAAAGTGCAGTTAAAACAGGAGCAGAAAAATGAAGATAAAAGTAAATGATTTTGAGATAGACTTATCAGAAAGAGGAATTATAACTTTGAGAGAGGAAAATAACGAGATATTTCTTGGTAGTTATACTGGTACTAAATTTGAAGCATTGTTACAAGCATTGAAGTCTGCGAAAGAAATTGGCTATCTTTCAGAAATTGCAGATAAAACAGGTTTATCGTCGAAGGAGAAGCGGGGGAAGAAACAATGAACATTACAAAAAGAACAAAGTTTGCTCAGGATTATCTAAGAGACAAGGTTGCTCTAAATTTATTAAGTAGAAATTGGAAGATGATATTAGCAGACGAAAAGATATTTATTTGTTCTTTAGATTTAGATTTAAATACAGAACCAACTTACTACGTTTTTGTTTTTGATGAAAAAGATAATGTAATCAAATTAGGAAAGGGTTTTTTAGAAGGTGGAGTTATAAAATTAGATGAAATTAAATTAGGGTGGAGACCTTTCCCATTAACAGACTCGGAGGTTAAGCATGATTGATATGTCTTTTCTTTGGGCGTGGGTTTTGACTTTAGCTGCAATGATGGAAGTTTTATGTTTGGTTGAGTGGATTAGATATTCTTATGAAATTATAACTTTAACAGGTTTGTCGTCGGAGAAGTCGCTGATGAGATAGATGATACTATTATGAATCAGATAAGAAATATTAAGAATGTATCTTACGGAATTATTGGGCGAGAATTTGATAAGAAGCATTTGCCTAAAGTAAACGGGGGAGAAACAAGATGACTGGAGCAATAGTGGAATTTATAGTGTGGTGGATTATCGGGATATTTGCAGTTGTATTCTACAAACAGTTCGATGACCCTAAAACTGGGAAGGGGGAAACGAATGTGTAAAAAAATAAAAGGGTGTGGTAGAAAGATAGACGACTGCATGAAGAGTTTTATAGATACTTTAGATTCTATGAGTTCGGACAGTTACATACGCCCAGTAGCTTGTTGTTGCGGACATGGTAAATATCCAATGACTATTGTAGTTAAAAATAGTATTATCGATTGCTGTTGGGATTTGATTTCTGGAACTATGATACCGAGAAAAAAGAAATTCTATAAGAAGGATAAGCAAGGATATTATTATATACCAGAGTGTGTTAAAGTGCGAAGGAAAGGAGAAACGAAATGAAGATTCCATTAACAGAAGAACATTCAAAGGAAGATTTGAAGTATTTTCAGCTTCCAGAAATTCAACTAGGAGTGTTACTAGATAATGCATTTGAAGAAGTTACTAAAAGAACAGAGTGGTTAGTTGACTACTGGATGAAGAACTCTAAATGCAAGTGTATGAAGAATCTTAGGAAAGACTTAGTCCTAGAAGCCCAATGCCCACATTTTGTTGAGTTTAAGGAAAAAGATGAGTTATTTAGAAGAATCAATAAAAAGATAAGTAAACTAAGTAGTGTTTCAATTTTAAGAACGATGAAGGGTGATAAACAGGCGATACAAGAGGTGGTAGACCAATGAGGTGCGTGAAAGCTAACAAAGGAGAATCACAATGACAATACATATAGAGATAGATAATAGGGGATACCATCCAAGTAGATTCTGGAGAATTAGAATTGGAGATATAACTGGAAGCACAGAACATTCTAATATCTCAAAAGAAGATGTCTTGAAAGAAGTTAGTGATGCGATGGATGAACTTGCAATTTTAAGGAAATCCCAAGGATGTAAAAACTGTGGACATTGGGTTGGTTCTCATTATCCAAAAGATAAGATGGAGTGTAATGTTAACGGATGTGATTGTAAGAAATTTGAAGAAATTACAGCTTCAACAGGTTTGTCGTCGGAGGGAAAGGGAAATGGGTAGAGACCAAACTTGTCAATGAAGCAGGATCAACCAACGCATAGGAATATATACCGAAACACTTATATAGTAACTAATATTAATATAGTAACAATGGAAACACAGTTTAACAATACCCAAAAAACATTGCTTGAAGAAGCAAAGAAAAAAGGTTTTATTCTCGTTGAGGAATTTGAAAAATATTACACAAGTCCAATAACAATCAAAGCAAATATAAGAAGATTTATTGCTTTAGGGTTTCTAAAAGAATCTACAACACCCGGTAAATTTGAATACACAGGAAAAAGAAAATGAATTTAAACACAATCGCTAGAAACATTGCATTAAAAGAAGGTGGCGCAGTAAACTTAAAAATAAGTGATATTAAAGAAGTAATGAGATTATTCCTCGAAGAGCTAGCAACACAAGACAATTGGGAAATAACTAAAATACTAAGGAGATACAGATAATGCAAAAAGATATTGCCAGAATACCAAAACATGAGAATATAGAGCTAGTAATTAGAATAGATGAGTATGGTGGTAAGTCTGGCTTGACTATTAGAGAGTTTGTAAAATCAGATAGATATACAGGGTTTACTAAATCTGGAACCAGAATCCCTGCAGATAAATTCAAGGTTTTCAAGGAAGCAATTAATTCTATAGATGAAAAAGATTTTGAGGAGGATGAGAAAGATGGCTGATTTTATACAAGCTCTAAAATGGTTGAAGATGGGTAACAATGAAGTGTATAGACTTACAGATGCTAACCTCATCTTATTTAGTAATGGGGATCAAATTTATTATAGAGCAAAAGACCAAAGTCAAGAAGATGCAGTTAAGGGAAACTGTCGATCGCATATACTTGCACCAGGATGGTGGACAGGGAGCTATGAAATATATGACAAAGAGCAAGAACAAGAGCAAGAGGATGAAGATGAGACTAATCAAGACAAACTAAATAGAATTAAGGCAATCCTGGAGGAAACAAATGAATGAAATGAACTTAAAAGACTTAGAGCAGTTGAGAGAGTTAGTCAAATTTAAGAAAGAAAAACCAGAGGAGTTTTGGAAAATGAGAGACAAACTGGCAGGGGAGAAACTTAGATGAGTCAAGAAATAATTAATTTTAAATAATATAGATTACTTATAATAATAGACAAAAACATGGTTATTCAGAAGAGGTGTAAGGGGGTATTTATAAAATGGAAAAATCAATCTTAAAGTCTAAAACATTTTGGGGATTTGGCGTTATGTTGCTTGTCGGTGGAGCAGTAGGTGCTGGGTTAGTTGACACAACGTCATTAACACAAGTTATACAAACAGCTGGTGGAATCGTTGGTGTTTGGGGAGCAAGAAATGCTATATCTGATTAATGAATGATAACGCCTTCTTGGCACTATGTCGCCAAGTGAAATTCATAGCATCTAATGATGCTCTTTTTCCTTTTTCTTTTACTTCTTTCTGATTCTCAAAACAATGTCTCATAATCCTTCTTAAATCTTCGACATCAGGAATAGCCCACTGTACTTCCTCATATGCGACTTCTTCTGTAACTGTTTCTAATTTATAGTCTATTAACCAACCATTTTCCTCATTAACAAAATCCGTCTGTCCTCCGAAATTTGTAGTTATAACTGGCTTTCCAACTGCCATAGATTCAACACAAGGTAAATTAAATCCTTCAGCCCTTGTTGAAGATACAAAAACATCACTTCGATTATAAAGATTATTAAGTTCTTTATATGGTATATTATCACAAATGACTTCTATTGATGCAAAATCATTTCTATTTTTTGGTTTTAATTCATTGATTATTTTTGTCATATCAGGAACTCCATATGATGGATTTATTTTAATTAAAAGAACAACACTATCTTTATCGGTAAATTCATTTAGAAATGCCTCGATAGTATATTGAACACCCCCTCTATCCCACATAGTGCCCCTGAATCCCTTATTAACAAAAAAAACAAATTTTTTATTTTCCATTTTAACAATCTTTTATCCTCATAAATTGGCAATTTAGTTTTTGTTTTATCTTTTGTTCTCTTTCTATATCTTTAATACTTAAATTATTATTTTTATTATAATGGTGTTTTTCATCTACCTCAACTACTAAATTTAATTCAGGAATATATCCATCTATAAAATAACCAATAGTTTTGTATTGCCTAATTATTTTATATCCAATCTTTTTTGCTAAATTATCTAGTATTTGTTTTTCATTTTTTCCTACTTGCATTGAACTATGAAATTGTAATACTTCTTTCTGCCTCTTGATTCTTAATTTTTCTCTTACTTCAGGTCTTTTGGCAGGATTCTTATCACCAAACATTTTATGTTTCTCCATTTTATTTCTTTTTGATAAGTCTGGTCTTTTTTTCCCTTTATTTTTTATACTTATTTTTAATCTTGTTACTTCTGACAATGGTATTCCTTTTCGATAGTTACTTTCACATTTTTTATTATAAAATGTTTGAGTACTTATTTTTCTTATGATTAATTTCTTAGTACAATTTTTACATTTTATTTCTATTCTCCCAACTAAATATTTTCCTTTTTGTGGGGAAAAATGTCCTTTTAATGATTCGCTTAATTTTCTTTTGTGTTCTACTGATTTTGGTTTTCTCATTTTTTGTTTAGTTTCCTCTGTGTGTTTCTTTCCTTTCCATATCGCTCCATTATAATTTGGATTACTTTTACTTGATTGAAATGTCATTTTGGATTAAAGATTGATTGTGACACTCCATGAGGCACTATCCTTATTTTATTTATTATATTTTCAATATCTTTATCATTTAATATATCTTTGTTTATTTTTAAAGTATTGATTATTGCATTTTTCGTGTGATTGGATGGTACAAAAATCATGTCAACATTTCTATCAAAAAGATATTCTGTCCAAAAAAGAGGGATAACATCACCCTCCCAAACACAAACCCCAACAAACTTACTATTATCATTCATACAACTACGCCAATTCGGAGGAGTTGTAATAGCTATGGTCACATCTGGGACTCTGTTTTCCTTTGATATCATTACAAGTTCAGCATCATTAACATTTCTCATCCAATCTGGTGGTAATGGAACATCAAGCTTGATATCGGGATTAAGTTCGTAGAGTGCCCCAGCTAATTGTTTGCAGTGTGCATTGTACCCATCGATGCCAAAGATTGAACCCACGATATTTAGCTTCATTTCTTTACTCCTTTCTTTCCACCTTTCATAGCTCCAATTCCTCTTCCTCCTGCTCTTCCTCTACCTTCTCCTCTTCCGTCTTTTGGTCCTTGGCTACCACTTCTTGGTCCTGTTTTATTTCTGTTCGGCATTGTTAATCACCTCCTTGTTATATTTTTCTAAAAAATCACCATGTTTATCAAACTCTTTCTTAATCCATTTCCGCCACGATTCTTCATCTATTTTTACACACTCAGCGTAATCAGGTCTTCTATTTCCACCACTTGGAGTTTGTAAATGCCAAGCAACTGCTCCTGTATCGACACCAATTTTATAGCCCTCTATGATTGCCTTGAAACTGAAAAAGCCCTCTTCCCGAAAAGCCACTGTGGTGAGAATGTCAGGATATCTTACCTTTTTGTTTATCTCGGATTTATACAAACAATTTGTCCTGAACTGATGAGTTGGAATAACAACTTCCTCAAGATAGCAAAAGCCACAGTCATCTTTATTCATAACCAAAGCCCCAGTATCATCCAGTTTGTGTTCGTTTATTATTGGCTTTATAAATTCGAGTTTTCTCTTTATTACAGGCTGTGCTAACAACGGAACAACGCCTGAAGCCAAATCATATCCACCTTTGGCTATTACATTTAGAAGTCTTTCGATATAATCTGGCTCCAGTATAACATCATCGTCACATCTGAAAGTATAAGCATTATCAAAATCATCCTCATCAATACATTTGTTTCTCGCAGCACAACATCCTTGTGATATTTCGTTTCTTACGAACTTTATTTTATGTCCTTCTAGTTTTATTCTGGCAAACAATGCCCCAAGAAATTGACATTGTAAAACATGTCCTCCTGATGCATCATCAAGTAAAACAATATCCCAATTTTTATAAGTTTGTGTTCTAAGACTTTGCAAAAGTAAACCTAGTTCTGAGTGTCTATCCTTTGTACAAATATGCACTGTTACTCTATTATTCATCTTTTATCTCCATTGCACATGCCCCCATTTGTAGGAAACGATTGGTCTTTAATTTTATGTCGCACGGGTTGCAGTCCCCGAATCTATTGCACAATCTATAAATGTCCTCTACTTTATAATCATTTTGTTTTATGTTTCCAATTGGATGTTCTGCATGATACAGGTCTCTGTGGCAATTATATGTGCCTCCATCTGGCGCTATAAGTAATTCTGATGTTCTACACTGAACGAACTTCCCTCTTCCAATTCCATCTACTGCTTCGGGATATTTGAAGTGCCCAAACATTTTACCATCTCTAATACCTAAAAAGTCTTTTATGAAGAAGTATAGTTGGTGTTTCCTTGCTTCCTCTGCCATGTGCATATTCGCTTCCAAGTTCTCTGGAACATTGAGAGAGAATAATCCAATATTAAAACCAGCGTTTTGCAATCTTAAAGCAGACCTTACTGTTTGGTCAATACTCATTTTTTCTGGATGGAATGATGCTCTTATAGACTTGTATCCTGGTATATCTCGCTGACCGAACCACCGAGGATTTACTCTGCTTATGAATTCATCAGTATTGAATTGCAGGTTTGTGAGTAATCCTACATTGTTATCTATACCTACAATTATCTTATGAAATTCTGGGTGCATTGTTGGCTCTCCCCCTTCAAGAGTAATTGGAAGTTTAGTTTCTAATCTATTTAAGGAGTTAATCCACTCGCCAGCAGACATTTCTTTTCTGTTTCGCATAACCCCAGAATCATCATTGATACAATAACTGCATCCTAAATTACACCTCAGAGTGAGAAACGCTGCTATGTAATTGTATCTATCCGGCACCTCTATTTTATTCATCTTTTATTTGTTCCCATTGCCATTAGATATTGGCACATCGGTTTGAATCCAGTATAAACAACTTCATCATTCATACCAAATATCATAACATTATGAAATGATGTTCCTACTAACCTTTCTAACCTTTTGTGGTCATACATATTTATATGCCCTGCTTTTGCCGCTGGACTTTCATATTGACTCATGTTTACATTCGGTGTTCCCACAACACAGAATCCGTTTGGTCTTAGATTATCAGTGACTATGCGCATGAATTCATCCTCGTCTTTGGTAGGTATATGTTCAATTACATCAATGGCTGTAACAATATCAACTGGGTTGTGGAACCCAAAAATATCTTTTCTTTCAAATTGTATGTTATCTGTTGCTCCTTTCCTAGCCCATCTTATTGCTTCTTTGTCTGTGTCTACACCAGTAATGCTTTTGCAGTATTTCCCAATCATTTGTGTTCCAAGTCCTTCTCCACAACCCAAATCTAATACATCTTTTCCCTCAACCAAATTTGCAACAAACTTATACCGAGCCATTGTTCTCAACAGACTCCAATGCCCTTTGAGTTGCCCACTATAAAATGGTCCAAGTGTTATTGGGTCGCTATCAATTATTTTTCTTACATCTTCCCATGTCATTTTAATTCCCTCATACAATTTTTACAAGTCACTTTTGATTTTATTCTTGTTGATTTTTCTTTTGTATAAGAACCACAACAAATATATGCATATTTCCCTTCATAAAATCCTTCTTTTCTCTTTCTAACAAAATGTATTATATGTGGATTTTTAATTCTCATATGAAATTAACACCTCGGGGTTTGTTGTGAGTATAGTTATAAAGAAACTCATTAAGTTTGTCATGCCTGCATGCGCCACTACAATCTGTTTGGACATTAAAATCTTCTCTCATAGATTTCACAATTTTCCAATACTTATCTGAATGTATCATATCTCTGAATCTTTCTGTATGAACATTTCCCATTTTGTATTGTGCATATTCTGGTTTGTCTCCGAACATATGTCCGCAAGGAAAAACATCGCCATTACCACTTATTTGTAAGAGCATGGGAATAGCC
>Ga0222679_1000817_pt1 | contig 10112 bp, 19 predicted proteins | sample AntAcemetagen939_FD_179843 | JGI IMG/M metagenome (GOLD analysis project Ga0222679, IMG submission 179843) | Saline water microbial communities from Ace Lake, Antarctica - #939 | ecosystem: Environmental > Aquatic > Non-marine Saline and Alkaline > Saline | place: Antarctica: Ace Lake...
TTCCTCGCCACCAACACCATAACCACTATTCGTAGTAGGAAACAAGACACACTGGTCATCTGTAATTCGAGAAACAATGTGTTTATGAGCAGAATAATTAACTTCCTGCGCCATTTGTTTATCAGCGCTACAAGCAGGAGCACCAACAATACACGCAAGAGGGATAATCAAATCTGCTTTAGAAATAAGATCATCCATTAAAACATAGTCTCTGATATCCTTTTTAATAAATTTGAAGTTTTTATACCGACAACAATCAGCTAAAGGATTTTGATTAAATAACAAATTGTCAACCACAGTAACTTTATAATCTCTTTCTAACAGCCTTGGAACAAGAATAGATCCAATGTATCCTGCTCCACCAGTGACTAATACGTTTTCAATTATTTTCATAAAAAACACCCCATTCTGTTCATTCCATACCTATAAAACTCTTTTGCTACATATTTATAAGGCATAGTATAATACTCCATAAGTTTATGGATATAATAATTATCATGCGCCCCTTCAGCATTAGCAATATCTCTATCTTTTAACCTTTCCAAATATATAAATCTTCCCATAACTTCACGACCTGTTGTACAATCTTTATATAAATGCCTATTTATCATTTCACTCTCCACAAAAGTTGTTTATTACTGTATTTTTATGAATTACCAATTTTTTGAATTCGGAAATACCCCCATTAGTATCATGAGTATATACCTTGGTAGCAAAAAATACATTTTTTGACATTTGCCCAAGATGGAAATAATCAATACTACTCTCTGGTACAAAAATAAACTCATCTCTTTCGATTGTTATTTTCATTTTCCCCCCTTTTTAATAAACAACATTTATATAGTACAAAATTGATTTAACACAACATAAATGTTGTACTCCCACATACAATACTATTGTACTTCTATTTACACAAAAGCAAGGCTTGTGGTTCTGTAAAACCTTCTTTAAGTAAAGCATCAAATTTAACTTTACGGATCTGTGCGTCTAACACCTGCCATTCAACTTGAAGAGGTAGCATCTCCCTCATTTGTTTAATACCATTTTTAAACTTCTGTACAGGATCAGTAACATCACCTTGCTCAACATGAACAGAAAACTCTGTTGGTTTATCTTTCATTTTAATTTCTCCTTTTAAATGTTCTTGATCGGGCACTAAATTAAACCTTTATCGCGGGCTAACCAGATAGGAACTTCAACTACTACTTCATCACCCACACCACATCGAGGATCATATTTAATTAATGATAGTAACAACCAAACTTCGATATCCCCATCAGTCAACAAAATAGACTCTTTTGTTTCGTGAATAATAGTGCCGTATATTTCAACTATTTCATCAGACATCTTCTCTATCCCCAACAAGATTTTGTATAAACTCTGCTAAATAGCTCAGTATATGTGGACTAAGGCAATTATCATTAAGATTACTTATTGGTAGTGTGACTTCATAATCGTATGTAATTCGCGTCTTGCCTGCTTCTGCCGTTTTTGTGGCTTTAACAATCACTAATTCCATTTTCTTTATCCTTTTTTAGAAAAGCCTCTTTGTGCTTTTGGCATAATTCCATAGGAGTGATCCTATGCCGCAAACACAATTCTGTGCTGAAATAAAAGTCATTGGCTGTGCCGCACAAACAATAAGTATCTGTGTGAGTACGGCATATGTAACAATCATTTTGATATCCATGTTTAGGACACCATGCCTCCCAAGCCTCCATCGCAAACTTAGGTTCATATAATATTATCTTTTCTTTACAGCCACACATTGTTTTCTTTCCATGGCTTATTGCTCATACTTCTCTCCTCACAAGATACACACATTCCACTCGTATTTATCTCTATATATTTTAAATTACAACTAGATGCGTCTTTCTGATGATGTTTACAACCACGATACAAACAATCAATCTTCACTAAAGAATGCAGGTCGGATGTGACATCAATAACTATTCTATTTTTTACCATCTTCTCCTCCATCATAAAAACAATCAACGACTTTATTAGAAATAGTATGGATAATCCATGCAGTAATAATAATAGGAAGGGCTAAAGCAGGTAAAACAAGCTGAGCAAAACCACTAAGTTCTTCATTAAACATTTTTACTCCTTTCGAGAGCGTAATATATAAATCCAGCAGTAGCGATAATCCACCCATACATATCATATGTAGTACCATGCAATATAGTCAACACAGAATTGATTGCACATATAATAACCATTGTAATTGCAAATGTCATTTGATCTCCAATTCTGCCCTAACCTTTATAAGAATTAAACCCAATAGATTTTGCCCCATAATTCCTCTGCAATCCAGGCAGGCGCAATTACCCCAAATATTATCATGCCACCAATTCCCTTCTTCCAAAAATGTTAACCCCGTTGCTCTTAGTAAATCTGCAAATTGGGTATTTTGAGTAAACTTGGCTCTAACTCCATCCAACATAACTTGATATTTGATCTGTTCCCAATCGGATCTAAGTTGTACTTGCCTGCCTAATTTTTTTGCAAAACGAGGACACCCTGCTAATCTAATTTTTTCTCTTTCTTGTAAATCAGTTGTTTTCATTGCTTGAAAATAATGCTCAACAGTATCCCAAGTAACATTGTCTTTTACAAAAGGAGCAAAAGTAAAATTACTTAAGAAATAATGCTCATTATCAAAATCGTTAATTATCTCACCCATATTATTATACCTCTAAGCACAGCTGTTGTTCTCTCAATACATCACGTTGATTACACAAAATCGTTTTTATATCATCACGCATAAGATTAACTACATCAGAATTTATAACAGCTTGTTTGGCACTATTAGGATCTGCCTCAAAAGTAACCGCACAGCCAATAAACCCTCCTGTGTTAAATACCCCATTAGTAGATTCTATCTCCTCCTCTGGCTCTAAGTCAATAAGAGCCTGCTCAATATTATCAATTAGTTTTTGTAGTTTGTCATACTCTTTCAATTGTTCTGCTATTTTTGATACATACATTTTCACTCCCCCCTTGTTAAATGGTTTCTGTCCTCACTTTTCTGAGAAAATATTAGTTAAAAAATCTACAGTCTCAGAACCTTCCATACCTTGCAAATTATCACCAGTTCTTTGGGTTAAATCTGAAGCAAGTCGTTTTCTCTCACATGATATGCAAAGATATGTAATTTCCTTTCTTAGAGTTGCATCACGTATTTCCCCTAAGTATTTATTACACCCTTTGCAACGGATATACCAGCTCATTTCCCTTCCTCATTATCTATCAACAAATCTGAGAATCTCAGCAACCCTCTTTTCTGTCGTGTGATTCTCTAAAATGTTAATTCTTGCAGATTCAGACAAAGAAAACCGTAAATCAGGATCAGTTTGCAATCTATCAATACACTTACGTAAACTATCTATATCACTATAGTACAAAATTTCTTTGTTGTCAATAAATAAATCATCAACAGCATTATTCATTAAAGGGGAAATAACTGGTTTACCTGCAGCCATACTTTCAATCACCCTTCCTGATAATAACTCTGTATGATGTGGTAGATTAACCATAGCACAACTATCAATAGTATGCAAGTGATTAATCCAATTAAAATAAATACCCTGCCTAATATAATGCCAAGAATTGTAAAAAGTACTGTAGTTTTCCACTAAATAATCAGAAGTAGCAAATAGCTGTTCGAACAAATGAGGTAAACTGCTTGTATCTTCTGAAGATGGAGGATTTATATTTAAACACTGTTCTAACTTCGTAGCCCACTCACTACGTTTGCCATATAAAGTACCATAAAAAATGGCTTTGCCTGATGTTGAGTTAGGAACTCGTGCAGATCTTTCAGGAATAGAAGTAGCGCAATGCATAACAGGAATATCAAAATTAGCTATATCAACAACATTCACTACTATTGCATGTGTTAAATAAGGTAATTTCTGATTAAAATTATCTACTCGCCTTCGTGTACCTGGAGAATTGATTTCATATTCTTCAGGTGTAATGGCCATATTTTCAATGACAAAGCCAACTCTGACTGGTGCAAGTGATGCAAGCCATTCTAAAATATCTTCAGGAATTATTGAATGAACAACTTCAAACCAAACTTGATCAAACTTCCTACCCCCAACCAATTCTTTCAATTTGTGCAACCATAATTGAGTATGGTACATAACAGGAACAGTTAAATGCTTTACCTTATTATGCCCAAATCCCTCCGCCATACCAACACATACAGGGTAAGAAAGTTTCTTCGCTGAAAAAAAGCTGCTAAACTCCAAAGGCAAATATAAGATATTCATATTAAACTCCTCCAAGAAGATGTTCAAAAGCAGTGTCATACGATACTATAGGAAATACTGTATAGAGACTATCTTTCGAACAATTCAAAATTTTAATAGGGGTAAAACCATAGGCACTATAGAGATTAGTTAATGCAATTAAAGCAATAGGATTAAAATAAGTATTAGTATCACCAGCCAAAGTCTCTACTGGACCAACCTTAATTTTACCATCAATAGAACCTCTATGCCCTAAATCCTCCTGACGGTAATAGCATTCTTTAGCACCTTCTTTAAAACCACCATCAGCGCCAAATAGAACTATACTTGAGGCTTTGCCAATAATAGCCATCTGCATCAAAACAAGTAAAGAATTAGATACTATAAAATGTAAGGGGTCATTAGTAGTTGGAACTGTCCTTCCAAAAGTTAAATTAAAGAAAACAAGTTTTTTATTATAATCATCAAAAAATTGCTGTATGTCAAAACCAGTATCCAATAACAACTGAAACGTATCACGCCAGAATGAAGATATGAAGGCATTGTCTTCATCCCTATTTAGAAAGTTGATAATATCACTCATAGTCTTAGGAACGCCTTCACGACTGCTACACATAATAACAGAGAATTGTTTATTAATCTGTTGCAAAATATACGTTTCTTGTACAGTGTAACTATTTAAACCAAAATAACAAATATCAGCGTCACGAAGCTCTTCAATTCTATGTTCAAGCTCACATATAGATGGCCCTGCTGCAAGGATAGCAATAGGTCTACCAGCAACGATCTTCTGAAGTCGCGCAATTCTTTTTTCTGCATCTGGGAGGTATTTCTCTTGCTGAAAATTCATTATATTTCCTTTCTAAGAAGATGATTAAAAGTAGTATCATACGATACTTTTGTGATTGTAGTATAAAAGCTATTTTCAGAACAATTCAAGATTTTAGTAGGAGCAAAACCATAAGTTTTATAAAGATTATTTAATGCTGTTGAAGCAATTGGGTTAAAAAAAGTAAGGGTGTCTTTAAGAATATCTTTCTTTGCATCCATAATAAAATTACCTGCAGTAACCGACCTATACCCAAGATCATCCTGCCTATAAAACCATTCTGTAGAATCTTGTGGGGCACCACCATCAGCGCCAAATAGGACTATACTTGAAGCTTTAGCTATTACAGCCATTTGAATCAAGACAAGCAGAGAATTGGAAATTATAAAATGTAATGGACGCATGTTATTTGGAGCTGTTCTTTCGAAATCCAAACTGAAGAAAATGAACTTTCTGCCATACTTAATGAAAAACTGCTCCAGATCAAATTTTGGTACTAATGCAAACGTGTTTCTCCAGAAAGAAGATATAAACATATTATCTTCCTTTCTATCAAGGAAAGCAACAATATCACCCATAATATCTGCAATACCCTCACGAGCACTGCACATGATAACAGAGAATTTCTTATCGATCTTATTGAGAATAGCTGTTTCTTGTACAGTATAGTTATTCATACCAAAATAACAGATATCAACGTCACGAAGCTCTTCTATCCGTTCTTCCAATGTATATATTGATGGGCCAGTAGCAAGAATAGCCACTGGTCTTCCAGCAACTATATCTTGGAGATGTTTTACCCGCTCTTCTGCATTTGGGAGATAGTCTCTTTGTTCAAAATTCATAACTAATCCTTTTGGTATTTATAAGTACAGTTTTCAATTTTAGACAAAACCCTACTCATTTTGGCTCTACTAATTACCTTAAAATACCTCTCTCTATGTAATTGAGAAGGTAAATTAGCAGGAGTTAAATTCTCTGCACTGACTTTTTCTACTCCCTTGACAAGCAATTTACATGATTTTATAAAAACCTTGCTCCTAATATCTTGATAAGTAGCATTTTTATTAAATGTTAATGGTTCTTGAATAATTATAGGTCCAGTATCAATACTTTCATCCATAAAATGAATGGTATTCCCTATTTGTGCATTAAAATAAATAGCCCACTCAACAGCAGTACATCCTCTGAATTTTGGCAGTAACCCAGGATGATAATTCACAATGCCAATCATAGGCGCATTAAGGATAATAGGTTGCATAATATGAGGACTGCCCATATTAAGTAGAAGATCGATGTTGAGATCCTTAACAAGTTTAGCACAAGATTTAGATGAATATTGTTTAACATAGTATATTGGGATCTGCTGTCTTTCAAAATTTTCCAATGGAATCGGTGGAAATCGCCCACCAACTCTTTCTGCAAAATCTTGTTTATGCTTCTCTGTAAATTTTTCAGCGCACATTATTATGGCATCAACTTTTAAAGAACGCCCTGTCAATTCCTGAAGAATATAACCAGTAAAAGGGCAGTCTTCTTTGCTAAGTAAACCTATTCTAAGCATAAATTACACTCCAAGATATTCAAAAGCAGTATCATATGATACCTTGGCAAAAGGTGTGTACAGACTATTTTCAGAGCAATTTAAAATAGCAGTAGGGGCAAAACCATAAGCTTCGTAAAGATTAGGTAGTGTAATTGGAGCAATCGTATTACAATAATCATTAGTATGTGCAATAATAGCATCCTTTGGAGTCCTTATAAGTCCACCATTAAAAGAACTTCTATGCCCAGGATCATCCTGACGGTAAAACCATTCATCTGGATCTTTTGAAAAACCGCCATCAGCGCCAAATAGGACTATACTTTGCGTCTTACCTACTATTGCCATTTGCATTAAAACAAGTAAAGAATTAGATACTATAAAATGCAGTGGATGCTCCTTATCAGGAACTGTTGTTACAAAACCCAAACTAAAGAAAATGAATTTTTTATTATGCTTATCAAAAAGATACTGCAAATCAAAGTATTTAGGCAACAAATCAAATGTGCCTCTCCAAAACGATGATATAAACATATTATCTTCATCTCTATCTAAGAAATCGATAATGTCTTCTAGAATACCAGGAATACCTTCACGGGAACTACACATGATAGCAGAGAATTGTTTATTGATCTGTTGCAGGATATGTGTCTCTATTACTGTATAGCTATTTAAACCAAAGTAACAGATATCTATATCACGTAACTCTTCAACTCTATGTTCAAGTTCACGTATAGAAGGACCAGGAACTATAATAGCCACTGGTCTTCCTGCAATAACCTTTTGAAGATGTTTAACTCTTTCTTCTGTATGTGGTAAATACCCTTCTGCATTCCAATTCATATATGTCTTGCTCCCCTGAAACTGGTATCCCCAGCATAAGCACACGCAAAACTTTCAATTGCGTCTTTTTTCACATGATCGTAGTAATCAGTTAAAACCTCTTTATTTGCGTTAAATAACAATCGATAGAACTCACTCTCTGAAAAACTAGTGAAGTTTACTGTAAGCAACTCAACATTTTTATGCTTCTCATAGAAATCAGCAGGGCCAGATATAAGACCTTCTTTGATAGCAGTATTATAGAGCTGAGAGCCTGGGTAAGGAGTTACTGGCCGTATCACTCTAATTTGCCCATAATCATTATATTTCTTCAAAAAGGTCATTGATTTCTGCAGTGACTCTTTTGTATCCCCAATATTTCCAAAAATGATATTAAAACCAATCCTGATTTCTTCTTTTTGTGTTAGCTCTATACCTTTTACAATCTGCTCTTCAGTCAGAACTTTATTCATCTTTATAAGAGAGTGGTTATCAAACTGCTCTATCCCATAATCAATAAAGGAACAGCCTGATCTTTTAAGCATTCTAAGTATATTTTTATTAGCGATATTCAGCCTTCCTGTACACCAGTAATTAATCTTTATATTTTCTTTCAAGATTTCTTCCGCAAAAGCAGTAACTCTTTCTTCCGAGAACATAAAAAGTTCATCCCAAAACGTTATGAAAGTTATTTGATGATCTTTTATGTATTTCTTTAATTCATCAATGACTGATTCAATCGAACGGAAACGAATTCCTTTTTCTAGCCGTTGACAAAAATTGCATTTGTAATTACACCCCCTACTGGTAATCATCCACATTGCACGATCAATAGGTTTCATCTGGTATAATTTGGCATTGATGTAATACTCCATTGGTAGTGGATTATAATATGGATAAGGAATTGAATCTAAATCTTTAATCACAGATTCTCTTTCATTTACTATAATTTCATCACCATCTCTGTATGCTATACCTTTCACAGTTTTAAGTGATAATCCATTATTCAATGCAGTGATTAGATTAAAGAAAGGAATTTCACCTTCACCCATAACAACAACATCTGCTCCTGTTACATCAAGAAAAAACTTAGGTGTTGGTGTGGGCCCATGCCCACCCAAAACAACCCAGGGTCGTTGTTTAGATTTCTTTATTGCCTGACATAACTTTACTATTTTATTGTATTGAAAATAACCTGCAGTGAAACCCAAACAAACAACATCGAAATGATTACAATCTAAATAATCAGTAAGATGCTCTTCAGAGTAGTGATAGATGTCTTGAGAATAGTAATGAATATCTGTAAAGCCTTTCTTACGTAGATATCCAGCGACATAACAAGACCCCATTGGTATAGGATTTTGCGCCCCCTCATTGTCATACATTATAAATAGTATTTTCATCAGTACCCTATACATTCCTTAATCGCTAATGCTGTTTGTAAACTGTTAACACCATCTTTAATTGTCACGATTGGTTGCTGATAATTAAAGATGCAATTAAAGAAATGCTCTATCTCTTTAACAAAAAGATCGTTGCGTTCAAAATTAAAATGATAATACTCTGTACCATCTGGTTTGTCAACAGTTACTTTTGATTCCACAAAATCCATGATGATCGTACCTTCTTCGCCGATAATTTTACAGAATCTGGAAGGAGGTCGTTGAATAAAATCCATGTGTAAAGAAATAGATAAATTTACCCCCCTAAAAACCGTATTCATTAAAACATCAACAGTATCCTCAACATCAATTTCTAAACTACTACTACGCCCTCCAAGAGCAGCAACATCGTTGGGCATACCAAATAAATCATATAGATAATCAATTTCATGTATCTGTGATAGCACAACACCACCACCTAAATCTTTCCTAGATGTATACAACCCACGGTAGTCTTCCCATTTATGAAATCCTGGCATATACTCCCCTACCTCTGCCCGAACAGATAGTAGCTTTCCAACAGCGTTTTCTTTAATAAGTTTTTTAACAAGAGTATAGCAAGGATGAAATCTTAATTGAAATCCAACAAATGTAATAAGGTTCTTTGCTTCACATAAGGATATCAATTCATCTACACCATCCATAGAATGTGACAAAGGCTTCTCTACAAAAATATGACAACCAGCCTTTGCGACTTTAATACATGCTGGTATATGGAAACTAGAAGGATTACAGATAAAAGCAACATCTGGCTTTTCTAATAAAGCTTCGTCTAAGTCACAGAATTCCCAGACCGAGTATTTCTCTATAAAATCAATATCTTTATCAATGGTTAATTCTGGAGTTACTGTCTTTCTTAGATTACGAACCCGATACGCAAGAAACGATACGCTATCACCGAACTTAGCATGCAGGTTTCTTAAATGCCTCTGCCCTATACCACCAAGACCTACGAATAATATTTTCATTTCAATCCTCTAAATTTTATGCGGTTTAATCGCACTTAAAAGAAGCATAGCCTCTTTTGAATGACGAACAAGAACACGTTGAACTTTTCCATTCCACTTAAAAGAATCAGGAAGCAACGAGATTAAATGCCTTATAAACATAAGATTTGGATGTTTCCACAAAAATGGAAGTTGATAAAATTGCTCACACTTAACACCAATAAAATCTTCAAGTTCAAACGCCTTTTGAAAACCTTTTTTTGTAAAAGG
>Ga0222679_1000820_pt1 | contig 10083 bp, 19 predicted proteins | sample AntAcemetagen939_FD_179843 | JGI IMG/M metagenome (GOLD analysis project Ga0222679, IMG submission 179843) | Saline water microbial communities from Ace Lake, Antarctica - #939 | ecosystem: Environmental > Aquatic > Non-marine Saline and Alkaline > Saline | place: Antarctica: Ace Lake...
ACATTGAGTCTTTAAGTTACGGTAGTTATGTATCTTCTTGCTAAATTCAGTTTCAACAGGTGTAGAATTATTAACAAAACCCTTAGCATTTGGCATAAAGTCTACTACTCCGCCACCTACACCATCCTCATCTATTATTACATTACTTCTAGGTACTTTATAATAAGCTGCAGCCCATTCTAATCTTTCGACTACTTCTTTGACGCTTGATTTGTTTATTGTTATTATCTTTTGGACATAATATCCATTCCAAATAATTATAACTGTCTTGTCTGCGCCGAATCGTGCTACATCACAAGATATATAATTCTGATATTTACTAGGTAGATTATAATCATTCACAAAGATGTCTAGTATTTTATCGTATTCGAATAACTTAGCCGGGTTGTCATCATAATCAAAGTTACCGTATAATAGTCTTTCTCTTGTTATCTTGTCAGCGTTTCTTAGTTGTTCTATGTATGATGCGTCTAAATAAGGGTTATCTGTGGCTAGGGCTGGGATGAACATTCTATTCTTTGGTAATCTTCCTTCTTTCCATGGTTTGAAGTATCTTTTGTATACATGACCTTTATCTGGATTAAAAGTCTCAAGTAGCTTAGGGACTAGGCCATGTTCCTTGTTCTTACGTCTTCCAAGACGAGTTTTAAGTATTTCTATACCTTGTTGATTATTTTCGTTAGATTCGTCTACAAAGGCTCCTGTAAGCTCTAGACCACCAAACCTTGTATAAAGCGGATCACTAGGTTGGTACGCCATATCAACTAGAAATATCTGACTTCCATTCTCAAATGTAATTATATTTGTCTGACTGTTTAATGTAAAATGCTTTGATGACTCTAGTCCTAATAAATTAACTACCTGGAAGAATGATAATAGTGTAGTTTTCTTTAGATTTACTAATTCTTTACGTCCAAGTGCATACGCAACACCTGGGTATCTTTTACACATATCAAATTCCCAAACACAACCAAGAATACTCTTTCCTCCGCCAGCACCACCGCCATATCCTAGCTCAGTAATATGATTATAGCTTGGATGTGTTAAAATGAGATAACCTTGTGCCTGTCTAGGTGTTAACTCAAATACTTTCATTATTCGTACCTTTCTATTACTTTCAGAACATCACTTGGTCTATATAATGCTAACTCACTGAATAATATCTTCATAACTTCTTTTACTTGTGCTATTGATATATTCTGTTTTCCGCCTTCTTGTAATGTTATCTCTTTTGCTAATTTGTTTAGATTAATTCTCATTGTACCTCCTTCAATAATTCTTCGACTTCTTTAGGTATTATAATCTGATATGCATTGTTATTTTGTTCGTTCTTTGTTATATTAAGATTGTTCTGTACTGTTCTTGGTCTTACTACTTCTAGTCCATGCTTTGCTATAGATACAAGTTCAGGATTCTTAAGTTGTTTGTCTTTTAACTTTTCTAATAACTCTTCAGATGCTAGTCTTCCTAGTTCTGTTTGTAAATTGATTAATTCATTGGTAGTGTTTTTTACGCTATTCTGTATGGCTTCTTTTTTTATTTCATCCCATTTGTTATCTTTACGCCATCTTATTATTGTTGTCTTGTCTGTGTGTAATTGTTTAGAAATCTTATATATAGGTACGTTACTTATATATAATTCAAGTGCTTTATTTTTAGTCTTCTGTGGTTTCATTTGTATGTCCTTACATTTATTGTATTATAAACTCTGTTTGTGAATTCTTGGAATTGTTTTTTGTACATGTCTGCTTGTATTTCTGGTACGTCGCATTTCATTAGACTTTGTTTGAAATCTTCTAAGTTGAATCTTTCTTCTAGTTCGTCTCTTGATCTTTTTATTCTATTACTTATTTTAGTCATATCCAAATTTCCCTACTACTATATTATTGTATATATAATGGTCGCATTTAAAATTTAATCCATTACACTCTAGACAAGGTAAGTAGCAATTTACTTCATCTATGTCTTTTCCTTCTGCTAAGGTTCTCTCTATTTTTATGTTTGATATTCTTAACCATTCACATTCCCCTAGTTGTTCTAATTCCATTAATTATAAGTCCCTCGTAGTCTAACTTATGTTAAAACTTACGAGGGCTATTGGTACCTCACTTTAAAAAGTTTAACTTAATTTGTCTTTAGGTTCTTCAATCTCTGCAGCTACTTGTTTGTCTAACTTTGCTCTATTGATTACTGCTCGTTTGATTGCATCAGGACCTGATTCCATTATAATGTACTTAAAGTTTTCATAGTCTTTATATTGGTATCTTATAGTTTTTACTTCTACGTTAAGTCCTGGGTTCTTATTAGACAAATTAGTATCTGGTTGTTCCTTTTCGTTTACTATTTTGAAGTTCTTTAAATCACTGTATTGTTCCCAGCTGATTTTTGGTACTTTAATTTCTTCTGGGTACTCTACTGAACCGTATTTTTTAACCTGTGCGTCTGCTTGTTTTTTAATATCTGCTTCAAAGTCTTGTCTTGCGATATGTCTTGCGAAAGGTATTCCCTTTTTAACTGCATCCTGTTCGTGCTTGATTAGTTCTAATTGGAATATTTCTCTTGCAGTTCTTCTTCTTTTTGATTTGTTTAAGTCTATGTCTAGATACTGTTTGTCTGCTTCTGTGGTATTTCTTATTATGTTTTCCATTTTTCCTCCTTTCAACTTAGTTTATTATCCTGGTTTAGATTTCTATTACACTTATTACACTTAATCGTGTTAGATACTACGCCTTTTTTCTTTCCGGCTGAGATAGTTTTTCTTTTTGTATAATTGTCTGAGTGGCTACAAAAACCACAAAATAATCTAATTGGTGTTTCAATTATTCTTTTCATTAGTTAATTCCTGTTGGTGGCTCTTCTTTCTTGATCTCTATGCCATCTTTTAATTGTTCTTCTAAGTTTTCTAGATCTGTTTTTGCTATCTTTAAGTCTGATTCTAGTAATTTTATTTTGACACTGAAGTTTTTGTCTTCTACTTTTCGATTGTAAGGTCTTAATTTATCTTCATATATTCTGCTCTGTGTTACATGTGTCTTTGCAGCTTCTTGCATTTCAAGTGATTCTGATTTGACAAGGATTTCTGTCTTTCTTGAAGCTATACCTTTTACGGTTAATTCTCTTTCTGTTTTATTTAGTTTTCTTTTCATTCGATTCTCCTTTCATCATCATCTGATAAAAATTTAGGATTAATTAATGCTATTTGATCGTCTACTACTTTACGGCAAAATTTGTCTGGTTTAAAGTCTTGATGTTCTGCGAAGAAAAGAACTTGTCTAAGATTGAATCCTACACTTCTTTGTGTAATTTTGTCCATTGGTTTAATTTGTCTTGCCATTACATTGATTAATTGATTAATACCTTTATATACTTTTCGGTTAAACTACTTATTTGTTTTGCAGTATTATACCATGTATAATTTTTAGAAACATATAATCCATCTTTTCCCTTCGATAAAACTTCATCTGTGTGTTCAAATGAATATCTTAATAATGATTTTAAATGATTGTGGTTTGGGTCTGCCCAACAAATCGATTCATATTCCAATTCATGAGTCACCTCAGTGAGTTCATAATCTACTAACCAACCATTACTATCTGTTACGAAGTCAGTCTGCCCACCGAAATTTGTTGTAATAACTGGTTTACCGCATGCCATTGCTTCAATACAAGGTAGATTAAAGGCTTCTGCTCTAGTTGGACTGACGAATACATCACATTCATTATACAGTTCGTTTAATTGTTTTGGTGTATATTCCTCTGTAATGAATGTTATCTTAGGTATTCCGTTCTCTTTTATTCTAGGAAATAGTTCTTTTAAATTAGGTATGCCGTATGCAGGGTTTAACTTAATGATTAATTCTACATTACTTGATTCTGTGAACTCTTCTAGATATGCTTTTATTAAATACTGTACTCCTCCACGATCCTCTAAGTTTCTTAATCCTTTATTTGCTAGGAATTTAAATGGTACCTGTGTTCTTCCTTCTACTGGATCGATTGCAACATTCATTGGATAGAATGTTTTTAGGTCTACTCCATGTGGGATTACTACTAATTTGTCTAATACTTCATCTGCTGTGTGAAAAGCATTGTCTGTTAGTGTTTCCATTAATGCTTTTTTTGTATGTTCAGATGGGACTATTATCTTTTCTATATTTTCATTGAAACATTCTTGCATTATCCATACCGGAACTCTATCGCCTTCCCATATTAGATATACCCAATTTCTTTTAGCATTTAGATTACTTTTCCAATTGACCGGATGTGTTACTATTAAATTAATGTCATAGTCTTGTTCTTTTTTAATCATTTCTAACTCTTGATCGTTTACATCTCTTTCGAATCCTGGGTATAGACCTGTGATTATTTTACACTCTGTTATTTTATTAAGTTCGTTTACAAGATAACGAAAATGATTGGCATAACCGCTAGAACCGAACATCTGACCTATACAATTTATCATTTCATGAGCAAATTTGTACTCTTGCTAAGTTCTAATTTAGTTGGCATTGGTTCACTTGGGAATAGTTTTCTTAATTCTTCTTTGTTTTCTTTTGTGAATTTTTCTAATTGCTCTTGGTTAAATAATGTGTTCTCTGTTGATTGTGTTGGTCTTTCTCCGCCGCTTGGTGTCATTTGATGAAAATTAATAGCACCTGTGTCTACTCCTATTTTGTAGCCTGCAAGTAATAATTTATATGAAAAGATTTGTTCTTCTCTAAAGCCATGCCAACTTAATGTAGTAGGACAATAGTTTACCTTATCGTGTATTGAACTTTTATACAATGCGCAACTTCTGAAATGATGTGCTGGTAAGATAACTGATTCTGTGTATTCTATTCCGCAATCATCACCATTCATTATGTATTCTCCTTCTTTGTCTAAGATTACCCTGTTGACTATTCCGTTTAAATATTTAGGATCACGTCTCATAGTAGGTCCACTCATTGGAACTGTTACTCCGCTTGCCATATCGTAGCCTTTACCTAGAACTAAGAAAAGTCTTTTAATATAATCTGGTTCCATAATACAATCATCATCTAGTCTTACATAGAATTCGTAATCAAACTCTCTGGCCCATTGGACTATCTTATGTCTTGCCGTGCTTACTCCTTCAGAATGATCTGTTCTGTTTAGATATACTTTATGGTTCTCTTGTTTTAGTCTACTTAATAGACAGTTAAAAAAGTGATAATTAGTCAATGGTGTACCTGAACAATCATCTAGAATCATAATGTCAAATTTCTGGAATGTCTGTGTTCTTAGAGATTGAAGTAATAAACTAAGTTCAGATGGCCTGTCTTTTACATTAATTAGTATTAGTGTTTTATTCATTTGAATTGATGTTTTAAGTTTAATATTAATTTTATATTGAAATCTTTTTTACCATTCCAATTTGTTATTTTATATTTCATTTGGAGAATATTAGAAGTTGCTCTTTGAACAAGAAATGTTCTGGTACTTCTACCTCCTTTAATCCTTTACTTACGAATTGTTCTACCCACCAATCTCTATCTTCTTTGATTATATGAGTCGGATCGTTCTCACAATTATGTGTTCCTTTGAATGGTATGCTTAGTAATATATTTTTATTAGAACTTTCAATTAAATTATTTATTGCGCTGTCTAAATCATCATAACTTATATGTTCTAATAAATCAATGGCTGTTACTAAATCTCTTTTAGTTGCTGCTGATGATTCTATAATATTTAATTTACCTATATTATTTCTTTCGCATATTGAATTATTTATTGCCCAATCAGATATATCAATACCTTTTACTGTGACATCAAACTTATCCCAAACATATACATAAGGTCCTCTACCACAACCAAAATCAGTTACACTATTTGGATTAAAAAAATGTTTCCATTGGTCTACCATTAACCAGTGTTTATGTTCTAATCCTCTATCTTTAAAATATAGTTCATCTTTATCTATTCCAAAGTTATTCAAGATAACGTCTGGTAATTCTACTGGGTTAAACTGTGCTTTAGGATAAGTTCCAAACAAATGTGCAAAATACCAACTCTTTAGATATTCTGGTGTGTGCATATTTGACTTAGCTAGATGACTTTCGTATCTCTTTTTTATTTCAAACATATTAGGACAGTATGCTAGATGCCAGATAGTCGTACAGTTTGTTGCGCCAATTGCCATATTATCTTTAGGTTGTAGTACTGGATGTTCGACTAATGGATATTCTTTTGCATCACTTACCTTGAATAATCTGTTTAAAACAAAATGATTAGGTACTGTTGAATCTTCATGTGCTAGGTCACTTACTAGATGTCTCATTTTTACTGAGTATAGTCCTTCACCATCTTGTATAAATTCTTTTATTTTACTCAAATCTTCTACTACTTCATCAGCATCAATTGCAAGACAAAAATAGTCTGGATAATTCTTTTTAACATAATCAAGATAGAAGTTTCTTTGCTTACCGTTCATTGATGGGTCTTCTTGGTCATACGAGTTTTGGATAATTACTGCATTTAATGATTGTGCAATTTTTATTGAATCATCCTTAGAACCACCATCACAATAAACTATAGCATCTGCATCTTTAACACTTTCTAGTGACATACCTATAAACTTCTGTGCATCCTGTCCCATCAAAACTACAACTAATTTTTCTAGAATTCTCTTGTCACTTAGACTGACTAACATTACTTTAGAAGCTCTGCCCATTGTTCACCGACTATTTCAAAGTCATATTTAGTTATTACTGCGGCACGTCCGTTCTGTCCCATTACCTTTGAATCTTTTGGATTGTCTCTTAGCCACTTTATTTGTTTTGCTGCATGTTCTACATCCATTTGACCTCTTTCTACTTCCCAACTTCCTGTCATTGTACCGCTAAAACTTTTTTTATCATATTCTTTCGAATCTAATGCGAATAAATCTAACTCCTCTACTCCTGCTAACTTTGCGCCTAGTCCTGCACCGTTTTTTAATACTAACTCTGGTGTAGTTGTATAATTAGTAGCAACAACCGGGACTTCACAGCTCATAGCCTCGATTATTGGAATACCGAATCCTTCTCCAGATGTACTTAAAAAAAAGCAATCCATAAGATTATACACACTATTCATTTCAGACTGAGGGAATCCATTAAAAGCACTCATTCCTGAATAGACTACACGGTTTTCTAGATTATATTTAGTAACTAAGTCATGTATTTTAAACATTGGTTGTGCTGGGTCATTTGGATCTAAGTGTAAAAATAACACTGCTTCTGGTATTTGGTCTGCTACTAGCCTGAATGCCTTGATTGTTCTGTCTAGATTCTTTCTTGGTTGATTACGGGCCACTACACCTACTACAAACTTATCACTTAATCCCCATTTCTTTCTTAGTTCGTCTCTATCTTCTTTGTCTATTGGGTAAAAAGACATTGAATCAATTCCATGTGGGATATGTTCTACGTCTAAATCATGATAGTCTTTTACTTGTTTTTGTCCAAACTCTGCCATACTTACTGGACAGTCTATCTTTTTTAGAATAGCTTCACAACCTTTAGGTAAACCGCCTCCACCATCACTTGGGAACCAGAAAAACGTCTTAGCCGGAGCAGTATCAATATTCAAAAACCATGGGAATAACATAAATGTATCAAGTAATATAATGAATCTGTCTATGTTTAATTCTTTTAATCTTTTACTCATTGTTTGATTAAAATATTGATCCTGATGACCGTGTCCGTATATTTTATAATTAAACTCTTGTCCACCTTGTAGTTTCATTGATTCTATGTCTGAACCCATATATCCATTTCCGAAGAAAATAATTTCATGTCCTTGTTTTTGTAAATATGTTACTAATTGTTTTGCCTGGTTCGAATATCCAGTAGGCAGCGTCGGTGAATCACTTAAGACGGCAATCTTCATAGTTGTAAACCTCAAGTTGTTTTTTAGTAATTGTTTGATCTGAACCTGATGTATAGATAATACTTGTTCCTGATTTTTCTACTGAGAATATAGTGTTTTCATGAAATACTGCTATTTCGCTTGGGACAGTTAAAGCCTTTACAGGATAGCCACTACTTGCCATTCCAGAATTTCTTAATTTATATCTGCCTTTACGCATTTTCACCATCTTAAATTTAAATGTATATTAAAGTATTTAAATGTTTCTAATTAAATATTAAATCTATTTTCTCTATTGATTTTTTCATAGATCTATTTACATCGCATATATCGTCTAAATGTGATTGTATTTTTTTATTCTTAGGACGGTAATTTGATTTAATCAATCCTTGTTTTTTAAGTTCTTGCAGATATATAATTAATTTGTTTCTTTCAAATTTTAACTTCTCTTTATTTATTAACCAATTTGACTGAGTTAATTTTATTTGGAACTTGTCTATATTCTTTGGGCTGTGTACATTAACACCTTCAATTATTATGTCCATTTGTTTATCTCCACTATGGTTTCTTCTTTGTCTGATTGATGTTTGTTCATTGCGATTTTGAATATTTGCTTATCATCCATTCCTTCTAGATTATTAAAGATTGAATCTGTTATAAACTTTTCTAGATTAGCTATATCACGCTTTTTGATTGTGCCATCTTTGTTATACCAATTAGAGTAAATGTCTATTGTAACGATTAACTCTCCTGAGATTAGCTCGTATGGTGTATTTGATACTATTAATTCTACTTCTTTGGCCTGTTCTTTAGAAATCTTTGACTTTATTCTTAAATTTCTAAATGTTACATACATATTATTAATTGTAGGTGTTTTAAACGGTATTATGAATTTCATTAGTAAGAGTGTGAGATATGATTAAATTCTCCTCCGTGTATTAGTTTGTGACATTCTTTACATAGTACTTTAAGATTTCTATGATCTTCGTATGTTCCGCCCTTGTATCCTCTGTTAATTCTATGAACATCTAAACTGTTTAAATTTTTCTTCTTCTTACATTGTTCACATGTCATATCTTGAAACTCACATAGTAATTTCTTTTTCTTATTATTCATTGTTTTCCCCTGCGACCGAGTTCCCAACAGATGCGAATAACTTATCAAACTCGTCTTCCCTCATCAGAATATAGCTTCCTGTTACATCCTCAAACCTTATCTTTTCATCTCCTTTTATTTTCGACATTTTCTCAATCAAATCATCCCAAGTAAAAACTTTCTTCATTGTTCACCTTCCACGCATTCTGGGAATAATTTAACTTTAAACTTATCAGAGTTGTTTTTTATCCACTCTTGAATCTCCTCAAAACTTTCTATCATCCAATTGTATTGTAAGTCTTCAAGTTCTTCTTCTTCTGAAACTTCCCATGTTTTTTTGATTCCAGCAATATCCATCATATCTTTTCTTATCTGATTATTACCACTATTACCAAATGGTCTTTTCTCGTCTCTCATATTATCTAAATAATATCTAAACTTTCCGTCAAGATTATCTTCTATAAGCTTTATTATTTGTTTTTCATTAAGATTACTCATTTTCGACTCCCTTGGTATAAACTGCGTCGAGTTTTTTAACATAATCTGATTTAACATCCCAATCACAATCTTCGGTATCTTGATATAGTAAAATATATGGCTCTTCTTCACTAATTAAGGAATCATTCCATTCCCTTATAATCTCCAACACTCTATCTTTATCTGTATTAATATTAGCGATAGTTCCTCTTTCATTTAATAGAAACTTAACCTCATCTATTTCTACTCCTTCCCATCTTACATGTCCACCCTTTGCGATGCAACATCTTCTCATGTCACAAGATTTATCTGCGTATGCCATTAGTTTTCGCCTCCTCCATGTAAGGCGTCGTGTAATGGTTTATTTAGTATAATGATACAGCTTTTAATCATAGTTCCACTTTCCTTAAATTCTCCATTTTCAAGACCTATTATTTCAGCCTCATTTTCATCTAACCATTCTCTAAACTTCTTTTCTTTTTTGTTATCACAATTTTCCCAATGTGTAGATGCAACGGTAACTATTCTCCCACCTCTTCCTAATCTATTCCACATCTCATAAATATGTTCAATGTCCTGATTCTTTGAAAATGGTGGGTTTGCGATTATCTTTGTAAATTCAGAAGTGTCCTCATTATTTAAG
>Ga0222679_1000821_pt1 | contig 10082 bp, 9 predicted proteins | sample AntAcemetagen939_FD_179843 | JGI IMG/M metagenome (GOLD analysis project Ga0222679, IMG submission 179843) | Saline water microbial communities from Ace Lake, Antarctica - #939 | ecosystem: Environmental > Aquatic > Non-marine Saline and Alkaline > Saline | place: Antarctica: Ace Lake | collected...
ATTCTGCACCGTTACCTGCCATTTCACGGAGCAGCTCATTGAACATAGCTTTAGTGAGTGTAGCAGATCCGGCTACGGTATTTGACGTGCAGGCGGGTATGATTCCACCCATTTGAGCCGCAACACCGACACCTGTAGACTGTGCATAAGTACCGTTTAGGAATGAATACTCTGCGTCAACCGCGATCTGCCTCATGTTGGCAAGGATCTGGAAATCGCGTTCATTCTGAACTGGTTGAGTATCTCCCAAATCCTGGTGACCGTATCCTGCTGATCCGTTTTCTGTGACCGTCGCCATGCGAGAAACAGACTGTTTTGCATAGGAGATATTCACTGCCTCATGGAAAATCTGGACGGTGTTAACGTCCTGAGTACGAACATAGGAAGTCGCTGTCGGTGCTGTTACAGAATCAGTTTCGGTAACTGATGGTTGGGACGGAGTTTCTAAAGCCCAGGGGGAGGCGAGAGAGAATTCAAAAGATCCAGTTGTGCGAACGTTGCCACCCTGGAGACCGCCGATCATGTTGAGAAAAGGAGTTTGATTGGCCCCAATGAGGAAAAGCTCCCCAGTATAATTAGGGAGACCCCATGAGGTTCCGACGCCTGATACGTTAGACATTGTGTTATGTCCTTTCTAAAAAAAATTAGCGACGAGTCGAGCTTTCTTTTTTTAGATCGAAGATACGGTTTTTCAACATCAAACTTTTTCCAACGTCACCCGATTTTCTCGCTTCAGCTAACTGGATTTCCAATTTTGCTATAGGCGTTCCGGCGTTTGCCCCACTAATTCCTCCCGTACTACCTGATCCGCTGATACTCCGAATCAGCTTATCTTTCCCAGGATATTGCTCAAAAAGAAATTCCATAGCCTCATCAAAATCAGCGGCTTCACCCATGTTTTTACGCGATGGGATCTCCTCGCCACGATTATCATAAGCCTTTAATATGGGAATTCCATTTGTAGTTTCTACCCTAAAATGATCGCCAAAATACGTTTCGGCAATTTCTGGCGGTAGTATCGTTTTCGGTTCAACACCGGAAAACAATGGAGAGGTAGCAAAACGACTGCTAACCATTAGTGATCGAATGAATTTGTCTTTTTCGCTGATGGTGGTGTTGAGTCCAACTTCGCGTTCATGGAATTGTTTTTTAAGATTTCCGCTCTGCTCTTCGTAGGTCAGTTTCATTTCTTTTTTTAACTTTTCTACTTTTGCAGCTTCCGCTAAATCTTTATCCTTGTAATTTCCAACCGTTTCTATAGCGGTGGTAGCTTCAGCCTTCCACGCCTCTAGGTCGTCAATACCGTCAAGGATCGCAAGCTTCTGTTTATTTTTTTCGTTAGTTTCTCGCCTGCGTTTATTCTCGCTCCTAAGTTCCAGCACTTTACTGGATAGTTGATTAGGATCGAAAGCCATTTCCATTGGTGCGCCGTCTTTCTCCTGCCCGTCTTTGTCTAAATAAAGAGGAGTCCCGTTCTTCAGAACCGGTTGCTCGTTCTCATCAAGTTTTAAAGTCCACATGTAAAAAAAACCTTTCTTTTCTTTTGCAAGAAAAACGCATATCATCTTCAGATGATAAGACTAACATACTTAACCTTTAGCATAGAATACTTGTCATGTCCATAACTTTTTTTAATTTATTTTTTATTTCTTCTCGATTATTTTGTTAAATGCACCCAGCTCTTTTCCCTCAACCCACTCCTTTTTAATTGGTTGCCAATTGTGCCTACAGTTATATCCCCCTCGATCTGTCATAGCCGGACCTGATTTCCCTGGCCAGTTGTGTGTCCAGGATTCAATCTGTTTTTTAGTATAGATATTTCCTGCTCGGTGAGCACAGAAAGTCCTGGTTGTACGCATTACATTCCCGTGATAGAGAAATTCTTTCAAACCGATATCGGTGGCTTTCTTCATTGTTACCTGGTTTTGAAAATTCCTAACTGCGTCCCTGGCGTGGGTTTTTGCATATCTCGTCATTGAGCGACCGAGTACGTCTTTGCGGCCCGAAAATATCCCCCGGATAGTGTTTCTCAATCTGCCGTGAGGTGCTCCGGTGATTACGGAATCATATAATGCACGACTGAATTTGTCCTGAGCGTCTACGGCATAGGAGGCGAAACGGGAAAGAGAAAGCTTCTTCAGCTCTGCTATCATAATCTTATCTGCCCCGGAAAATGTTATCGCCTCGCCTAATTCAGTGTACATTCCCGCAACCCCGGTGGTAATTTTATCAAAATCCTTTACGACTGACCTATACGCCTTGTTATAAGTCTCTTCATATATTTTCAACGTCTCTTTATAAAGTTTTTGAGCTTGAAGGAGGTTAGTTTTTTTAGCAATAAGCCTCCCGCTTGTGGTCGTTTTCAAGTGGTTGACTTGACTTATTATTTGCTTTTGCAGCTTCTTAATTGAGGCTTCAAGGCGTTTCCTATGCAGCTTTTCAAGTCGTGCAAGACGTTTTCTTGTATCTGCCGCCGTTTTCATAAAGGGTTTACGGTCCATTTATTTTTCCTCTTCTTCTTCTTCTTCTTCTTCTTCCTCTTCCTCTTCCCCGTCTTTATCAAATTCCTTTGGAATTTCAACCTCTGGCTCCGGCGTAGTCTCGATCTCAGTATCGATCTCGTTCATTAACTGCTCGTCTGCGTTTGGTAACATTTGACGGGCTACGTTCTTTTGAATCTCTTGTTTGAATTTCTCAGATAATATAACCGTTTTTGCTATCAGTGCATTGTCTAAATCCTGCGCAAGATTCTGGATATCATAATCCCTGGACCGCTCATAGCTCACCTCCTCAAAGAGATTTGGGCTTTGAATCCAGTCCAGCCAATATCCTATAATCTGCTTTTCTGCCTTTTCAAGATTTATTGCTTTTGCAACAATAGCAGCATTTAAAAGCTGAAATTCTGTTTTTAGAGCAACGCCGGATTTTGCTTGAGTACTTATTTCCGTGGCTGCCATTCCTCCGGCATTACTTGCCCGGTATATCTCCTCAACTTTTTTCGCAACCCAACCAAGAACAGCGTCAATCGGTTCTTTCACTTTCGCCTCTAACCAATCTGGTTTTGAATTTGGGAACTCAGGATCAAAACCTAAAACAGCGGTTGCACCCACAACGTCCGTCTTTTTACCCTCCTCCTCATAGGGTTTCCTCAACATTGGGAAAGCCCCATATGTGATAACCTCCTCCCCCTGGGATAGATTTCTGATAATAGAAAGATCCACATAGGCTATATCTGAAATATCAGAAACACCTAAAGGAAACTGGTAATGTTTGAAGTTTCTCAACCAAACGAAAGGAATTTCCCTTAATGGGTTCACCCCCTCCTCTATTTTTTCAACCCCCTCCCCGTCCTCCGTTTCGGCCCATACCTCCCAGAAATCCGGCCACCATAAACGATACTCCCCGTTGCTCCCTCTCAGTTTTAAATATGCCAGGAAGGGCCGGTTGAACTCGTCTCGATCATATCTCCAATCCAATATGGACGTAGGATGATAGGCCGAAATATAGGGGTATATGCCATTTTTAAGCTCGTCGGCTAGGTTCTCTGTCGCCTTTGCAGGTTTATCTACAAGGATCCCAACATGCCCGTAAACCCCTGCATATCTCTGTTGCTCTGTCATGTAAGAGGTGAAACTATCCCCAAATAAATTACAATCTGCTTGGAATTGAGACCACCTTAGATCATTAACTAATGCGTCCGGGTAAAAAGCCTTAGGCTCTTTCTTAAAAAGATAATAAGTGAAGAGGTTCACAACCGATCTTGAGTACCCAAAAGAATATAGTTCGTTGATTCTACGCGTATGGTTAGCTACTGATTCCCTCTCGTGTCTTTCTATCAATCCGAGGAGTTTAATCGCCCTAACCCCCTCGTACATGGCCATAAAAACCTGCCACTCGATTATATGCTCCGCATAAACAGAGTTGACGGAAGTTAAATCATCCTGCGTAAAAGACAACAAAGGTATGATACGCTTTTCGTTTATTAGTAAATCAGAACTTGCCATAATTTTCCCCTATTTCCAAAACTTTTGTCCGGTAGCTACGTACTTTTTCTTGACCGGATATTCCTTAAAAATATAGTAACCGAGCGCATCGCTCAAATGCGTGAGCTTAGGATTACCCTTCTTATCTATCTCCCCTGAGCCCCCTTTAACTACCGTCACGCCTTCAAAATCTATCAAGGTATGAGGGGCTCTAACCGGATCAAGCATGAGGCGTTTAGTCCCGTCAACGGACATGCACCTTGAATTAACGCTATTAACCCTAGCACGTTCTGGGGGATTGCGGCTACTGATACGGAAGTGAACCTGCTCTCGACTAAAATGAGACCACATAACCTCTTTAACCAATTGCCAATCGCTACCTTTTATTTTCGAAGATCCCCTTGCAGCACCAGATGCATCCCCGTAAACGAAAATACCCCCTTTATGCTCTGCCCAATCATTACATAATTTGCGTGTAACAATAACAGTGTTAGAGTTTCGTGGGACGTGGACCTCCCCAATAATGCCCGTCCCAACTTGACCATTTGGTAAAGATTGCTCCTGACAAACAACCGCGACTCCCGGTTCAACATTAAAGTCAAAACAAAATATCAGCGGGTAATTAGGCCGGTACTCAAGTTTAGCACAATGCGTTTCCTCGATAAAATTATAGTAAGCCCTGCCTGTAAAATTTATGAACGAGTTAAAATTATCAATCTCATTTGCTAAAACATAGCTATGATCAGAACTATCAACAGTTAAATTCCAACATTCAGCTTCAGGCTTTTCCTTTTTTGCTATTATTTTTAGAGACAATGACCCTTCATTATACTTATCTTTTACCCAATCTTTGAATTTAGGGAATCTGCTTGAAGCCCTCTTGGCCTTGCTATGCCCTAACTGATAAGCTGAATGCATTTTTAAACCAACAATATCCCCTATTTCTTTCCATTTTTTACCCTGTGCCCTTAATCCTGCGATAACCCTTTTCTCACAATCAACACACGATAAATAATGAGTCCAGAGCCAAGCCTTTTCAGCTTTATCGTAATTGTATAAAAACCCAACATCCCTCAGAAAAGCTCTATCAACGTATAATCGCGTCATAGAGGAGGAGTAAGTCACCGTTGCATGATAACCCTGATCTTTAAGTATTTGCGCCGCTTCTTCAACCAGTCGTTTATTTACCATTGCCAAAATAACCGGCTTAGGGTTTTTGCCACTCTTTGCCGGTACTGGCGTGGAGCTATCTGCTCCAAATATACCTGCAAGAAAAGCCCTCTTGACATTCCAAGAGCTCTCCTTAATCCATTCGGGGATTCCAATATCCTGTAATGATCTTCTCCCAACAGGGCAACCCTTCTCCACAAGATAAGACGCTATTGGGTTGCCTAAAGATATTTGATACCCATTATTCTTATAACCCCCTTCACCCCTACATTCAGGCCACACCTTGAATAGATCTTTCTTAAATATTTCTAAATCTTCTTTTTTATGTAGATACCAAGAACATGCGAGCTTGCCACTCGGCCTTCGTGAAACGCTACCATCCCCCAAAGTGAAACCCAGAATCCCTGCTAAAACCTCTTTTTTAGATTGAGGTTCCCATTGATTATAAACAAAATCAAGGTTTTTGCATTCAACTAAAGGCGTTTTCTCACCCTTCACCCTCATTTTATGATACTTGCTGGCAGTAAAAACTAAACCACTTTCAATCTCAACACTTAACAGCCCTTTAACACCAGTTTTCTCAACTTTTAATACTTCTGTGGGTTGTACCTTTCCCTTTTGAAAAGTTGTAACTATGTCTCCGGGTTTAACCTCTGAAATGGGTTTAATATCTCCGCACCAAAATGATATCAGGGTGCTTGGTAAATGACATCCCTCATACTCTTGCTTAAAAGTCAATTCATCCATTTCACGTTTAGCGGCTTCGATTTCTGATGGGAGTAGAATATCAGAACTGAGCCAATGGAATAGTGCCCAGTCGGGATTGCCCCTCATCTGCTCAGCTTTTGCCATTTTAGATAGTTCGTAATAATGATTTCTGCCTTCAGGGACTCCAATAAAATCACAACCCCCCTGCCGATCTGATAACGCTGGGCGGACGTGTTCCCCCCAAGTTTGCTCCTTCATGTTTCCATACTCATCGAGTACAAAATGATCCCAGGGGGAACCCTCAACCCGCTCGGGCTTATCCATACCGAGAACGTGGATCTCGGCACCATTGAGAAGTGAAACGATAAGTTGGGATTCATTTGGTGGGCAAAATAAAAACTTCTTTGGGATCATGCGCTTAATGTCGTTCCAATATATTCGTTTTGCTTGATCCCTCGTTGGGGCTCCAATCCCAAAACGGGGATCGTTGTAAGGTCGAAAAAAAGGAGTGTTTCTCTCGTGAGACATAAGTGCGCGCATTACCATTTTACGTTTACCGATTATCTCAGATTTTCCCGATCTTCTCCCGGAAGGCAGAACCGAATATCTGCCCATATACGTCCAGGCAGCCCATTGAGTTTTATGCTCTCTCAGGGGTTCCCATCGATCTGTCAACATCTTCACATCAGTTAAACGCGCCATTGTCTTTTACCTCTGCAAGCAATTTGGCAGTACCTGGCTCTGGGATCATACCCCCCGCTGTTTGGGTAAACTCCCGCATAGATCTAGCCATAGATTCTTTATATTCCGGACCTCTAATCATTACCTGAAGTTCGGCCTTAGCCCTAATCAATCTTATTAAGTCACTCGTAAGCAGGTGAATTTCATGGGAGAAATCCCTGGCTTTCCTCACCACTTTTTTCTTATTTATCCCAAACCTCTCACCCTCGGCATTTATTCCCGTCCCTACATCTCTTTCGATTTGGAAAGGTGCCATATCTTTTTCCTGGCTTGTTTGAATCTGACCGAGAACTTCCGTCTGGACGGCGTCCTCCTCAATCCCCTCTTCCCAAACCTGCTGGGCTAAATACGCCCTCCTTAATTTGAGTTTGGTCATAACGATCTCTTCGGTAAGAGAATCGATATCACCTTTAACCCTGGTATAGATTTCTTCTTCTCCCTCCAAGAGCGCATCACAATAAATCCCGTGTTTGTAATTAGGTCTATCGGGGCGATCGGGGATATGATTAGCACCACCATGCACATAACATTTCCCATTATCCATTGCATTGTTTGAGCAGGGAAGTCCGGTAGTACGAGCCCTTGCACGGCACTTTTTTTTCTTGACTTTCTTCCCTTGATCACTTATATAGTATTCGTCCATAAGCAAAATTTCCATGAAGGTTTACGAAAACCGAAATTCGGCGAAAATAAAATTACGAGCTTGTTTTATGCTGAGTTTAACTATATATTCATAGGAAGTCAACTAAAAAAAGAGAGAGAATTAGTATGATACTTACCTGGAAACAATTTGAAGAAGCGGCGGAGGCTATTTCCCTGCGCCTTCTTGAAAAACAAAAACAAATGGAAAAACCTTTCCAAATTATCTGCGCCCCTGCTCGTGGAGGATTGTGTTTGGCTGTTAAAGTTTCTCACTTGACGGGGATAAAATATAAAATGGGTTCGTTAGTTGGTATCAATGAGCAAGTGATTATTGATGACATTGCTGATACCGGTAAGACGTTATCCACCTGGCGTAAAAAGTCAAAGAGTATGCCCTATATTGTTACATGGTTCTATCACAGAGAGAGTAAGATAGTTCCTGATTTCTGGCTGAGAGAGAAGAAAAATGATTGGATAGTATTTCCGTGGGAAAAACCTTAAAGAGAGCATTAGTATTATTTTCAGGGGGAGTAGACAGCACTACCCTCCTATACAGATCCCTCCCAAGATACAAAGAAGTGGAGGCCATATCTTTTAATTATGGTTCAAAACACAATGGTAAGGAACTCCAATGTGCCTCAAACATTTGTGCTTTACTAAAAATAAAGCATACAATAATCTCTTTACAATTGCCCTTTAAAAGTAGTTTATTAGTAGGTGGGGAGGCCCTACCTCACGGACATTATTCCTCTGAAAATATGAAAAATACGGTAGTTCCCTTTCGTAATGGGATCTTATTAAGTATCGCCGCAGGGTACGCAGACTCAGAAGGTATCGAACATTTACTAATAGGAGCACATGCGGGAGATCATCCGATCTACCCGGATTGTAGACCCTATTTTCTTAATAAAATGAAGGAGGCTATCCAAACCGGTACCTCCAACACTGTGCACCTGAAATTCCCCTTCCAGCACATGACCAAAATAAAAATAGTGAGCATAGGGCTCAAGCTCGGAGTGCCTTACGAAATGACCTGGAGTTGTTACGAAGGGCAGGACGGGCCTTGTTTAAAATGCGGTACTTGTGTTGAGAGACTAGAAGCTTTTACAAAAAATAATATGAAGGATCCACTATGACTGAGAATATAGTAAAAGATTTAACCCCTCTTATAATAGATATTGAGGGAATAAACCTCAACCCGGCAAACACTCGCAAGCATAGACCTGAGGGTATAGACCTCCTATGTCAATCCCTCACCACTTATGGACAACACAAACCTATCGTCGTTCAGAAAAGTAATATGTTGTGTAGAGCAGGTAATGGAATCCTAACAGCGGCATTAAAACTTGAATGGAAAAAGATTGCTGCTGTCGTAATTGAAGAAGATTCCATGTTAGCAACGGCAAGGGAAATTATAGATAATAGGTCCGCAGAGATTGGTTCCGATTGGGAAACAGAAGCGTTAGCCCTTCAGCTCCAAGCGTTAATGGGAGGGGATTTTGATATCGAACTAACAGGTTTTTCTTTAGAAGATTTGGAGGCTATTTCCACCGATTTATCTCCTAATGAAGAAAACGCCCCTGAATCCCTAGACGATTTACAAGATGAACTTTCGGCTACTGTAACAGCTATCGTTCCCCTCGATAAAGGAGAAGAGGTCAAAAGCTTAATCGAAGAAGTTCTGAGAGAGGCCCAAATAAAAAATAAAATAGACCTAAAATGAAACCCCTCAAAATACTGATATCTTATGCTTATAAAGATACCTTTGAGTGGGAAAGGCTCTTCTCCCTCGTTGAGAAAAAAGAAATCCAAATACTAATTGATAGTGGGGCTTTCACGGCATATACTTTAGGTAAACCCATAGACCTAAAAGAATATTGCGCTTGGTTGCACGAATATAAAAAATACTTTTGGAACTATTTTCAGTTGGACGTTATAAGAGAATCAGACAAGACCTTTAACAATTATATAAGTATGAGAAAAGAAGGTTTGGCTCCTATCCCCATCTTCACACTGGGTAGTAAACAAAAACAATTAGATAAATATTTTGAATACACTGATTTTGTGGGTATTGGAGGTCTTGTAGGTTCCAAAATGGGAGAATACGTCCCTAAACTGTGCGCCTATTTCAATAAACATAAAAAGAAATGCCATCTGTTAGGTTACACCAGAGATAAGGTCCTAAAAACCTTCCGCCCCTATAGTTGTGACAGCTCCAACATCCTCGGCGGGGCTAAGTTTGGAGCCCAATGTTATTTTGACAACATAGGTAAAAAGCTGGTTGGATTTGATAGAGCAACGATAAGCCCTTCCGTCCTCCGCTACTTTCAACAATACGATTTTCCCATTAAACACCTATATCAAAAAGAAAAATGGAGAACTTGGAAAAAGCACTCTATACCCACCTTCTCCTCTGGAGCTTGGGTACTCTATCAAGAATATCTTTCAACTATAAATGTCCGGCTGTGGTTTGCCCTCAACCCTCAGGGTATTTTTGAAGCTATTTACTATATAAGGGAGCATATTAAAAATGTACGAGGTAACAAAAGAACTTAATTTCTGTGCGGCACATCGTCTCTACCCCTACACCGGCTGTTGCTCGAACCTCCACGGGCATAACTATAGAGTAGAGGTAACAATCCAAACGGAGGCTTTAAAAGAGGGCATGGTAAAAGATTTCCAAGCTTTCCAACCCCTACAAGATTGGATAAATAAATATTGGGACCACCACCTCCTACTCAGTAGAAACGATCCTCTCCTAAGCATTTTAAAAGACACTAAAATATATATAATAGACGGTTCTCCAACAGCAGAAAACATGGCAAAAGAACTTTCTGA
>Ga0222679_1000822_pt1 | contig 10074 bp, 13 predicted proteins | sample AntAcemetagen939_FD_179843 | JGI IMG/M metagenome (GOLD analysis project Ga0222679, IMG submission 179843) | Saline water microbial communities from Ace Lake, Antarctica - #939 | ecosystem: Environmental > Aquatic > Non-marine Saline and Alkaline > Saline | place: Antarctica: Ace Lake...
GTAAAAGTTAAATTAATATATGACAGTGATTGTAAATGTGCTCCCAAAGTTTTAAAAGAAATAAAAAGATATTTGGAAGAGCATGAAAGAATGACTCCAATATTTATACAACCATCAGAAATGGAGATAAAGGAAAATGAGTGAAGATTTTGTCGGAGAACCTGAGTTTAAAGTTGATGTTAAAACAAAAACACCAAGCATTAATAAAAAAGATTTTCCAATTTTTTTGGAAAAAGAAATAAATAAAAAATTATCATTAGAAGGACATCCTCTTGGTAAAAACGTGAAGGTCGAATTGGTAGAAGCAAATGATAAACCAAATATTCATCTAATTTATTATATTAATGAGAAAGAATTTATAAGTATTGTTGGATATCAACGACAGTTTGAATTTAAAATGGCTGTTGGTGAATTAAAAAAGAGATTAGTGGCAACTTTTGTTAATGATATTATCAAAAAAAATTATGATAAATATAACAAAAAAACAGAAAATAACGTTATTAAAGAGACAACTAATGAAACTAACGAAGACGGAACGATTAAAAAAGATAAAGAAAATATTTGGGCTTTTTAGTGGAAGAATTAAAAGATAATATTAACCTTGATAATTTGAATGATAAAGAACAGACAGCGTTAGCTAACTTAATGAAACCTAAAAAGTTTGTTGAAGCTTTTACCCCGTATATTTTAGAAGGATATCAAGAACAATTAATAACTATGGCTGAAAAATATCCATTTACTGGATTTGTTTTTCCAAGACAATGTTTAGATGGTAATACACATGTTTTGACCAAAAAAAATAAATACAAAAGAATAAAAAATGTTTCTTACAGTTTTGATAATGGTCGCAAAATGACATACAAAGTGAAAACTGATAATCATAAACAAATAATTTGCACAGAAGATCATGCTTTTTTTACGAATCACGGGTGGGTAGAATTAAAAGACATAAATATAAAAGATGATTTTATTTATTCACCTCCAATATTAAATGTTGATTTAAAAAGTAATTTCACAAATTCAGAATTATATTTATTTGCTGCTTTTTTTGTTGGAAAATTATTTATTAGTGGAAAAAATATACGTGGAAAATTTATAGATGATATAGATACTATAATACATCATATCAATAAAGTAACAAAAGGAAATGTTATTATAGAAAAATATAGAAGTACATGTATTGATGTTTTGCCCAAAAAAAATCATAAAAAGAATGATTTATTTGTTTGGTATAATAAATTTAAAAGACAAGACAATGTTCCAGAAGTAATAACAATGCTTAGTTCAAAACAATTGAAAAAATTTGTTCGTTATTTGTTGGATATTTCTTCATTGGTTAATACATTAAGATATTATACATTAATAAAATTTATTAAAAAATGTCCAGAAGAAATTGTGAAATATATTTTTCATAGAATTGGAGTTCGAGCAAGAAAAAGAAAAAATGACAACACTGTAGAGATATATGGAATAATGGATAATATTATATTGTATTCTGCTTCTGGTGTTAAATCCGAAAAAGAAAAAAATTATTTAAAACATTTATTATTAAAAAATGATATGTTTAAACAGCCTTATTCTGAATGGGTAAAGATAAAAAGTATAGAAAAACATAGAAAAATGCTTGTATATGATATGGAAGTTGAACCAGAGCATTGGTATATAGCTAATGGATTGAAGGTTCATAACTGTGGAAAATCTTTTTCGTGTTCTATATTAGCAATTAGACAATTATTATTCAATAAGGATCAAGCAATATATGTTATTGCTCCTATCAAAGATCAAGCACGAGATTTATTTTCCAAAATAAAAAACATAATTGCTGGGTCCGAAGTATTATCATCATATCTTGAAATAACAAATACCGAAATTAGAAAAAAGAGAAAAAAAGATGTTGGTTTTATAAAATGGTTATCGGCTTCTCCTGGCTCGAAGATTACTGGTAAAACGGCAACGTTAATAATAATAGACGAAAGCCAAGATATCACAGATGCAAAATTAGAAAATGATATTTATCCTTTCGCGGCTCACTATGGTGCTCCTATAGTTCAAGTAGGAACACCAAGAGGAAGAAATCATTTTTATTATATTTTTAATGGCAAAAATAATTATAAAAAATTAAAAATAACTCACGAAGATGTTCCAAGAATAAAACCAGAAGAGGCTGCATATAGAGCAGGATATACTGAAGGATATATCGAACAGCAACGAGAAATAATAAGCAGAGAAGCATTTTCTATGCAATATGAAAGTAAATGGGTAACTGAAACAAATAATGCTTTTAAATTTGATGATATTATAAGTTCTGTATGTGATTTGGTATGTTATGATAAAGGATTTAATTATGTTAAATATTATGGTGGATTAGATCTTGGTAAAGTAAACGACCCATCTGTATTAACTATAATTGCTGAGACAAGTGATAATAAAATAGCAACAAGATTTTGGTATGATTGGTTGAATGTAGATTATACATTGTTTTTTGGATTAAGAGATAGGCGCGAAGGCGAAGAAGATATATTATTGTTACCAGATATAATAAAAAATTTTAATATTGAGCATTTATATTTTGATGCCACAGGTCACGGAGTAGTAATAGAAGAAATGTTTGAACAAATGAATGAAAAATTAAACGCAGAAGGTTCTATAGAATTAAATTACGAACCATTAACGTTCACTTTACAAAACAAAATGGATATGGTTGATAACCTAAATAAATATATGCAAGATAGAAAAATAGAAATTGCTAATTTTTATGCAGACGAATTGAAATCATATATTAAAACAAAATCAGTACGAGGATTTAAATATGAAGGTGATAAAGGATGCCACGATGATAGAACAGTTAGCGTACTGTTAGCTGCATTTTCATATAGAAATTATGGTAGTGATTTAGTAAATAATAAAGAAAAAGATGCTTTAAGTTTTGCACAAAGTGAGTTTTTTAGTAATCACGATGGTCCTAAAATATTAAAAACAAGAAGAGAGTTGGTAGGAAATAAATGTTCGGAAAAAGAAGAGACGGATTTTGCATATGTGGACATGTTTTAAACGAAATTAGAGGAGAAATGGTATGCTCTGTGTGCGGATTGGTAGATTGCACAGTGATAATGTCTCCTGGTAAACATAATAAAGAATCATATGTACTTAATACTTATAGAAAAAAGAAAAAAGGTTTAACAGAGTATATCGACTTTAAAAAATCTTCTAAAAAATTAAAATCTGCAATAATATCTGGAATAAATAACGAAACCGTTGATGGCGTTATAGAACTTTCGGAATTAATAACATCCCAACTTGGTCTATCTGGTTCTATAAAAGAACGAGTATGTTTTTTAATTAGACAATTACCAAGAAAATATATATTTAACAGAAACAAAACCAATTCAATATTGGCTACAATTTATATAGTAATGTTAGAATATAATTATATGAGAATGTATGTTGATTTAAAAAAATATATTGATTGTGATAAAAATGTATTTTTTAAACTCGTAAACAAAATAAAAAAAGAATTAAATATACCACATAAATTCATAGATGTTCAATCTATGATAAAAATAATATCAGCTCGTTTGAATTTAAATATAGAAAAAACATACGAAATATGTAATAAAGTTACAGATGAAATTTCTAGTATGGGAAATACATTAACGACAGCTTGTAGTATATTATATCTTTATAACAAAAAATTATTTAAAGAATTAAGATATATTTCAGATGTTTCTGAATATAATCTCAGAACAAAAATAACAAAATTAAAAAAAGTGATTAATAATGACAGATAAAGATTTAATAGAAAATGAATATTATGGGTGTTTTGCTAATCCAAAAAATACATTTAAAACAAGAAAACGAGACTATTCTAAAAATACAGTTACAACATATGAAACAGCTAATCCAAAAATACCAGATAGTGTAAACTTATTAAAAGTTAAATCATCCGAAGATTATGAAGATAATTATGATAGATATTCAAAAAATGCATTATTATATGCATGTGTAAATATGCGTTCTACTTTTTCAGTAGGTGTTGGTTTTGATATTTATGCTAATGACGAAAAGATTGAACAATATTTAAAAAGAAAATTAAGAAACGTTGGTTTATTTTATTGGGATAATACTGTTTCTTCTATTATGCGTAATTTGGCAAAACGAGTTGATATTTTTGGAAATGAATATTGGGAAAAAATATTTGATGATGACGGGAATATAGTAAAAGTAAAAGAAATAAATCCAAAATTAATTTTTCCACTAATAAATAAAAAAACAGGGGATCTTGTTGGTTATCAATATGAAATGGAATACAAAGGATCTACTGGAACTATTGCTAGTATTGTTAAATTTCTTAAAATAAAAGAAGTTATTCATTTTTCAGAAAATGATATTGAAGATTCTCCTCTTGGTGCATCAGCAATAATACCTTTATTGTATGAAATAGATGCAATGATTGATGTATCTGCTATATCGCTTAAAATATTAAAAAAATATATTAAACCTATGTTGCATTATAAATATCAAATAATGTCTGGGGAATCTGGTGCAAAAATAAAAGATAGAATTGATACTCTTGGAGATTATTTGATAGAACAAAAACAAGATAGTGATTTTATATCAACAGATAGATGGTCTGTGGAAGTAATAAAATCTCAATTTATGATGGATCAAATTAATTTATATTTGGATAGATTGGACAGCAAAGTTATACATGCTTGTGAAATACCAGAAGCATTTTTTAAACCAAAAGGTATTACTGATTTACAAATTGCTCATCAAATTCAGAAATTTAAAAGAGCAATGAAAGCAAGACAATCTTCATTTGGACACAAAATATTAGAAGAACTACTTTTACCAATCATTGAACGAGAATTTGGTATAAACAAAGACACAATAGATGATGAAAATTTACCGTGGATTTCTTGGAATGAAATAGTAGATAAAGATTTTGTAGATCATGCCAAAATAGCAACCGAATTATACACAAATGAAATCATAACTATAGATGAAGCCAGAGATATGGTTGGATATGGGACAATGGAAGAAACTATCGAAGAAGATCCAGAAGATACTACAAAAGAACCAGAAGTTGTTGAAAAAGATACAGAAAACGTTGAATAATAAATGATGGTGGATATGGAAAAATTTTTTATGCAAAGATCTTTTTCTTTGTCAGAGACTCAGATGTTATGGGATGTAATAAATGAACTCGATAAGGAAAAAGAAACACGACTTTGTAGTCATACACTAAAAAGAATTCTATTTGGGTGGCATAGTGAATCGAAATAATATTATGTTAAAGGATATGTTTGTCAGAAAAATACGTAATTGTTATATAAAATTATATAATGAAATAAACAAAACACTTAAAGAAATAACAAAGAAAAAAATTGCGTTATATGCTTATATTTCTAATAATTTTGATTTCGGAAAAGAAAACATTGTGAGAAAATATGTAAAATTCTTAGTTAAAAAACATATAAATATTTCTTCTTATGAAAAAAGTATAAAAACTGTTTATTTGCGTGGTAAAAAAGTAGCAGTAAAAGAATTGAAAAAATTTAAATATAAAGAAAATGATATTTTATATGAAAATTTTAGAGATTCCAAAAATATAAAAAAATTGTTTTCTATGTTGAAACAAAAAATAAATAATTTGAATATTTTTTTAATTGAGAATATAGGAATTATATTTAGTTTATCAATAACCAACAACAGTTTACCAACAAGTATTATTACTAAAATAAAAAAACTTTTTGAATCAAATGATGATATATTTTTTGTTGAATCAAAAACAGAAGCACATAAAATAATTGATATATCTTTCTACACTGGGATATTGAGCAAATATCTCGAAAGTGGAATAAAAAAAGTGAAATTAATTTTCTATAATAATTGTAAAAAATGCACAACAAACGAAAATAAATTATTTGATATCGAAGAATTATTATTTTCTAATCCATTTCATATAAATTGTCCATATATAATTATACCTATAATGGATGAAAAGGTGAAAAACCAATGAATGAAAAAAAAGAAATATTAGAGAATGTAATTGAAAACGAGGAAAATACATATATAGAAATTGACCTTATGGCATATAGAGGAGAAGATGATATACATCGATTACAAATATCTAAATTATTTAATCCAAATGGACTTGATTTGATAAGAATAAGTATAACCAATGGTGAAAAAATACTCGAATTTGTTGATTTGGGAACAGAAACTGCATCGCAAATTAGTTATATTATTAAAAGAACAGTAGAAAATTCTATTATTGAGAAATTAGAAATTTTAGAAACTAAGGCAATATTACCACTTCAAAAAAATTCTAATAAGGATACGATTTAAATGAATAATTCTTTTTATGTTTATATTTATTTAGATCAACAAAAAGCTAATAAATATAAATATGGTAAATATGAATTTGATTATGAACCGTTTTATGTAGGGAAAGGCAAAGATAATAGATGGAAAGATCATTTAAAATGTACGAAAAATTCTCATAAAGCGAATAAAATTAAATATTTATTAAAAAATAATATTCCTCCTATAATAATTAAATACTGTGAAAATATGACAGAATTAGATGCACTTAATCTTGAAAAAAAATTAATAAAAGCTATTGGTAGATTTGATCTTAAATATGGACCTCTTGTAAACTTAACAGATGGTGGAGATGGGGCATCTAATGTTAGTGAATTAACAAAGAAGAAATTAAGTGATATTTATAAAAATAATTATATCGGTGTCAAACATCCAAGATACGGTAAAAAACATAGTACTAAATCTAAACAAATTATAAGCAAAAATACAAAAAAAGTAATGAATCAGCCAGAAATTATTGCAAAGATAAAAAAAGGAATAAGCGAATATTATAAAAATAATAATAGTCCACTTTTAGGTAAAAAACTTACTAAAAAAACAAAAGAAAAAATGCGGTTAGCTAAAATTGGAAAACGATTATCTGAACAACATAAATCAAAAATAAGCGAATCTAATAAAGGTCGTATAGTTAGTATAGAAACTCGTCAAAAAATTAGAGAAAAACATATTGGGAAAAAACTTAGTAAAGAAACAAAAGAAAAAATAAGTTTAACTAAAAAAGGCAAAAATCATCCAATGTATGGAAAACATCATTCCAAAGAAACTAGAAAAAAAATGAGTGAAGCAAAAAAAAATATTATAAAAATTTAAAAAAAACAAATATTAAATGAGAAGGGAATTTAAATGGAAGTATGTGATTATTATATACAATATAGGAAAGCAACAGACAAAATAAAGCTATATGGATGCTCAGATATACATTTGGGAAATATTAATTCAAAGTGGGCTTATTTTGAGAAACTAATGAAACAGGTTGGTGATGAACCCAATTCGTATGTCATATTATTGGGTGATCAAATAGAAGGAATTATACCTGGTTCTGATAAACGATTTGATCTAAATTCTTTTGACAGAGATCTAATGGATCCAACAGAACAAAGAGATAAAATCATTGAAATCTTGCAACCAGTAAAGGGCAAAATAATATGTATTTTGGACGGAAATCATGAAGAAAAATTAAGGAAATTTAATCGTTTAAATATAACAGAAGATATTGCTAAAGCTTTAGAAACCAAAAATTTGGGTTATAATGGATTTGTTACATTACACTTTGGTAGAATTGGAAATAATGGAGAACAACAACACGGATCAATAGTTGAAATATTTGCTACTCACGGAATTGGTGCTGGTCGTTTACGAGGATCCAAGATTAACAGAATAGAAGCATTAGCTAATACATTTGAAGCTGATTGTTACTTAGCGGGTCATAATCATGATTTGAGCGCTACAACAAACGTTATAGTATCAAAGATAGGTAATAAGATAGTTAAAAAACAACGATTTTTTGGACTTACCGGCTCATACTTGGAAACTTATCAAATTGGTACAAGTATCTATTCAGAGAAAGCGTTGTATCCTGCATTGAATATAGGATCATTAGTGCTTCATATAACTCCCGAAACTAAAAAAATACGTGGCGAAGAGTTGATTTTTTAACAATTAAAAATAATTATCACGGGTGATTAAAATTAGAATATTAGAAACTGGAATATTAAATAAAAATGACAACAAATATACAAAAGAAATTATAGAAAAAACCGAAGAAGATGAGGAAATTAAAGATGATACCGACGAGAGAACAAGAAATATTGACAGTACTGAAAGAAAATAAAGAAAGATATCTCAATGCAAATGATATCTATAGTCTTATTTCTGAAAGATGGTCAAAAAGAAATGGATTAAAATCTGCATTCTCTGTCGCTAAAATAATAATGAGGTTAAATGTTCATAGAAAAAAGATAAAAAATATAACGTATTATAAATATAAGGATAAATTAAATACAATTTAAAAAGAATTATAATTGTATAATATATTAAGATGGTTTTTATGTTGATTAAAGAAGAAATATACGATTTATTAAAAAATGCATCTTATAATTCTAATATCGATATAAATACCAAAAATGCTTTTTTTAGATTAACAAAAAACTCAAACAACATCTTTATAGAAATGTTGTTGAATGATGATATAGAATATTTTGCTAATTATGGATTTAAAAAAAATAATGATTTTTGGAATATAATAGTTGAAACAATTAATCATGCTGTATCTTTAATATTTGCTGTTGAATATTTTTATAAAAGTTCAAAACTAAGAAAAAAATATTTAATTGAAAAAATAAATAAAATGGTTAAAGGGATGAAATAATAAATGCTCAAAGATGCTAATCCTATTACCAATATAAATGATATTATAAAATCTTCTAATATAGATTGGGGTGTTGGTGCAGATCAAGTTAGTGCAGTTGATGTTCCATATAATAATACTGATAGTGGATTGGTTGCGTCTGATATTAAAAGTGCTTTAGATGAATTGGATAGTGCAATAACTGCTGAAGATTTATGGGATCGCTCTGGTACAATACTTAGTCCGCATACTGCTGGTGATAGCATTCATGTTACAAGAATTGGATTAAATGATTATGCTCCTAGTTCAACTGCTATATTACAAGGTAGTGAAAATTTTACACATCAATCTGGCACAAGATATGGGTATCTTATAAATACAATTCATGAACCAGCTGGTGCTCTTGCTTCTACTACAACAATGTTTGGTGGATTATCACAAGCACAATACAGAACAGATGTTGATGGTAGTGTTTTAGGATATATGTATGGTCATCAATCAAATGCTAATACTTTACAAATAGCTGGTGGTTTTGGGGGATCTGGTGATTTGTTTGAGGCTATTGGTGAATGGGGAAGAGCAAGACATAGAAGTGATGGAACTCTCACAAATGCAATAGGAGTTAGAGGTGATGTATATAATGATAATGCATCTACAAATAATGGAGATATTATAAATGCTTCATCGTTTTTAGCTACGTGTGATTCTAAAAAAACAACAGGAATTATTCATGATCGATATGGTCTTGAAATTCAAGATATAGCAACTGCAGCTCACACGACAAACCAATATGGTGTTTATTGCCCAGCATTAGTTGGAGCAATCACGGATAATTATTTTCTAAGAAATATTTCTGCGCCTTCTGATTTGGGAAGCGGAAATTTAACAACAACTGGTACAATGTATGCTAACGGATATGGAGCTAATATAGTTGCTAAAACTGCGGCTTATACAGTAACTGGATCTGACGATGTTATTATATGCGGAGCAGGAAATGAAACATTTACAATTAATTTTCCTTTACCATTAAAAGGAAAAATATATCATATAAAAAATGTTGGAACAGGAACAATTACAGTTGATGCTAATACTACTGGTGGAACAACAATAGATGGTGTTAATACTATGTCACTAAGCCAATACGAAAGTATTCAAATTATAAGTGATAGCAGCAATTACTGGATAATGTAAGGAGAATTAAAAATGAGTTATATGAGAAATTTAAAGGAAATTGGCACTAGTATAATAGGTCGCGCAGTAACACAAACATTTTATGTATGTCCGGATGGGGCAGATACAGATACAAGGATTAGCGCAAGTTGTAAAACAAACACTGGTGA
>Ga0222679_1000823_pt1 | contig 10052 bp, 10 predicted proteins | sample AntAcemetagen939_FD_179843 | JGI IMG/M metagenome (GOLD analysis project Ga0222679, IMG submission 179843) | Saline water microbial communities from Ace Lake, Antarctica - #939 | ecosystem: Environmental > Aquatic > Non-marine Saline and Alkaline > Saline | place: Antarctica: Ace Lake...
AAAATTTGTTCCTAAACCTTACTTTAAATTAACTCCTCGTAATTTTCCTGGTTTCATTGCGGAACAAAAATTGGTTTTTGAGCCAAATTATAGAAAAACTGACCAGTTTATTATCGAATCTGGTAAGGCCCTAAAAAAATTACATAGTTTTTCTAGAAAAAATAAAAACCTAATTAATAAATACATTCCAGAAGATGATTTTCTTGTTAATGGTACCTATGATCCCAGGGTGATTTTAAAAGTATTTGTTACGGATCCGCTTATTAGTCTCAAGGGGAGTAAAAACAAGTTAATAAATAAGACAGTTCTTGAAACTATTAGGATAATCAAAAAAGACATTCACAATTTAGATAAGAAAGTCGTCTTTAAGAGTGAATATTGTTGTCTAATTCATGGAGATTTGAATGGTGAGAACATGGTTAGGCAAGATAATGGTAGGTTAGCTTTTTTAGATTGGGCTGATTGTAGATGGGACACATTTTCTTGTGACATATCTCAGTTTATATATCTACATTTCCTTAATAAAAAAGAGACCAAGTTGTTCCTCCAGTCTTACAATTCTCCATGGATTACTAAAGAAATGTTAGAAATTCATCGATTATTATTAATAGGCTGGGACATAATATATCTGATGACAGTCAATCTTAAAATTGAACCCAATAAAGTAGGTCGCTTGGAGCCACTAAAGAATAAGGTTTGGCATCAAAATATAATTCCATTATGAAAAACCTACTTTTTGCCATCTCTAGCATTATTTTTTTTCGTGGACTATCAACTTTAGTTTTTCTATCCCAATCATTTAATTGGCTCAAAAAGAATCAGAAAAAACCAAAGGGTTTAAGCCCCAAGAATTCACTGAATCTTTATGTTTTGATTCCTGTATTGAGAGAGCAGAAAATTATCATTCAAACATTAGATTATTTTGTGGATAAATTTAAGACGTTTTCTAATTTAAAAGTGGTGGTTATAACTACTCAAAGAGAGTTTGATAAAAAAATTGTTGGACCGTCGACTAACGAAATGGTTGGTAAATATATAAAAGAAAATAAGCTTGATTCTTTTATATCTGTCCTAGACTACCCCAACTCTAAAGGTGTTATGGCACATCAGTTGAACTTTGCCATAGACCAAATCGATGATGATAATTCTTTTATAGTTGTTTATAACGCTGATTCTCAACCTCATCCAAATACATTCATTGGATTCTTTAGTCTTCTCATACGCTATCCTAAGCTCAAAGTTGCTCAACAATCAGCCGTATTCTTAAACAATTTTCAGGAAATTGGTGGAGGAATTAAAGGAATGTTTTTGCAAACACTCGCTATTCTTCAGTCAAGATGGACATTAACTCATGAAATCCCCCGATTACTACGCCAATCTATCTACAAGAATAAATTCTTGAAAAAGTACGCTAATGCTCATTGTGTCGGGCATGGTTTATTTGTAAAAACATCTACAATAAAAAAGATGGGTGGTTTCCCCACAGAAAATATTACTGAAGATTTATTTCTTGGATACCTGATTAAAAGTAAAGGATTGCACATATATCCCTTACCACAACTGGAGTTGGCAAATTCACCTAAGAGTATTAAAGGCAACTGGAATCAAAAATTTGTTTGGTTTTGGGGACCAATGAAGTACTTTAACTATCTTAGGCATGTTTTTAAGTTTCGACACAAACTAAAGATTACTAATTTATTTTCTTCAACACTCTTTACCGTTCAAGGGTTTGTCTCTGCTCTGGCGTGGCTTACTTCCGGATCTTTGGTTCTGACTGCATTAATTTCTCCCATATTTACCGATAGTTTACCCATTATTTTATTTGCTTATCTTTCCGTTATTATTTATGGTCCTCTACAATATTATCTGGTTTACAAAAACTTCCCTGAGATTTTCTCCTATGCTGGGTTTCACCATAAAACCATTGGTTTTTTACCCTTAATTTTGGTGTCCTTATTTAGTATTCCGGTTATTATCTTTCATAGTCTACCACCATTCTTTTCCTTAATGGCTGAATTTAAGAAAAATGTGTTTGGTTCAATAATTTATAAACCAAAAACCGATGATTAGAAAATATCCCCTCAATTCTCTTGGCAAAAAAGTAATTGACCATAATAATAATTATGGAAGCTTAGATTTGTTAGAAAATTGGGAACTGCCCAGTCTTAGTGTTGTAGTACCGTATCACAACACTAAAAACACAATAAATCTGTGTCTAGAACACATCTTTAAAGCCATTAGAAATATTGAAGCCGAAGTAATTGTGGTAGATGATGGATCAAAGAAATTCCCAGCTACTATAACCATCAATCCTAGATTCTTGGGTAAGATAAGCCTTATTGAACTTGACGATAATCAAGGACGATTTTACTCACGTAATGTTGGTTTGTCCAAAGCTAAAAATGATTTAGTCGCCTTTGTTGATTCTGACATAATAGTTCACCCTCGCAGTTTCGTGGAACATTTAAGAATTCATAAACAAAGAAACTCTGTTACTTTTAGTTTGTTTAACTTTATAAGCCTTAAAGAAATTGATGTAGACTTGTCAACACTCTTCTTGCAAAACAATGATTTCAGATTTTATTGTATATATCAAAGTTCTTGGATTGGGTGTGAAGAAGACAAAGAATTTATAGATAAAACGTTTGAGATAATAAAAAATACGGACAATCTTAGAAATTGGCCAAAAAATGGTTTTTACGGACCGTGGATGCTGACTAATATGGTTTTAGGTGGTCTTTTTATTGTAGACAGAAAAAAAAGCTTTAACCGTTAAGGGTTGTAGTGGTGTTTTTGGAAAATATGGTTTCGAAGAGACATCATTAGTAACAAAATTGATAGCCAAGTATGATAGTTTTATAATCCCTGAAATGAAATATCTTGCCTTGCATATTCATGATAAAGAATCAACCATTAGAAAACGCGAAAAAGATATTTTATTTAAAGAAACCCATGATATATACTTTAATTATTATCTTAAGTTAACCCTAAAGGAATCTCTAAATGAAAAAATACAAAACAATTTTTCTTGATTGGAATGGGACATTGTCGGCATCAAAGTTTTGGGGGCATTTAGAAGATCCTCACCACAAAAACCACCTTTTGTTTCAAGAAATTGAAAATACTCTTTTTGGTAAATTACATCATCTTATTAAACCTTGGATGAAAGGTGAATGTAAAAGCGAAGATATAATTGACAATATTGTTTCGAATTCTAATCTGGATCGAAAGAATGTGTTTGACGAATTTGTAACAGGTTGTCGGAAAATGGAATATGTGAGTACTGAAGTATTACCCTTGATTAAGACTATTCAAAATAAAGGAGTGAAAGTATTCATCGCTACAGACAATATGGATTCATTCACTCGGTGGACGGTTCCGGCATTAAGATTGAATAAAATCTTCGATGGTATTTTAAATTCTTATGATCTTAAGGTTATGAAAAGTGATGCAGACGGACATGGTAATAGTTTATTTTTTGGTAGATCTCTGTCTTTACATAAACTACGACCTGGTGAAAGCACAATTATTGACGATAGCGAGGACAAAGATAATATAATTAAAAACTTTGGAATTGAGTACAGAAAAATCGAGCCAGTAATTGGTTTTGTTCCAGAATTGAAACAGATATTAAATTTTTGTTAAAACAATAAGCCTAAAACATCTTGGACAACTTGCTCTCGTGAATTAGAAGCATCAATAAATGTTACACACGAAGGATAAAGTTCCTTCAATTTTAAGAAGTAGGAACAAAAACCTTGGTTGAAACCAGAATCAAAAAGAAAATCTGCAGTTTTATGATTTTCTTTTTTTGCCCTCAATAAGGATTCGTCAGGGGCTAAGTCAAGATAAACTATATGATTAGGCCAAATTATATTTTCTGGATGATTTGATACAAATTTTGTAGCCCAAGGTAATATATCTATTCCCGTAAGCTGTTTGGCTCCCACCTCAAAGGCTAATAGTGTATGTATGCTTCTATCCAAAATCGTTGGTCCTGAAACTATTTGATCAGACATGCTCTGAAAACGTTGCCTTTCTAGTTCCAAGAAGAATTGGAAACTAGCCTTGGATACATCAGGTGAATTTGGAGGAAAAATAGGAAAATCTTTTCTAGTAGAAGAAACATATTCTGAATATTCATTAATGCCTGAAAAACCATATCCGGACAAGGTTCCAAGTAACGTAGACTTGCCAGCACAAACAGGGCCTTCTAAGGCAACGGACGGCCGACTATTATTTAGTTTTTCAGAATGAGTTAATTTTCCAGATTCTGATTGCTCTATAGATCTTTTCATGAGTTTATATTTTACTATAGACCTATAAGAATATCAATTGGAAACAGGCAAGTGGCAACTGAGAGCGGTGGAAGGGATTTGAACCCTCGACCTTCTGCTTGGGAAGCAGACGTTCTACCAACTGAACTACCACCGCTGGTAATTCAGATTATACCCACAAGAGAGAATAAAGAATAAACGTGTTTCTATCAATCAGATTTGGTAAACTGGGCTCATGAGAAAAAAAAGAAGCTATAAGTCTAGAGCGAAGCAGCAAAGATCTCGCTACTATGTCATTCTCTCTTTATTACTGACCTTAGCTTTACTTAAGTGGGGATTTCCCTTGATTGTCGAGATTATTGGTAGAACTGGAGGATCTTCAAGTAGCACAACTACCGAAGACTTTCTCCCTCCCCAACCCCCCGTGTTAGCAGCCCTTCCAGAAGCAACTAATAGTGGTCGACTAAAGATAGAAGGATATACAGAAGCAGAGGCAGAGTTAACTATCTGGCTGAACGAGGAACTGGAAGCAACTGACGATGCAGATGATGAGGGTAATTTTGTTGTCTGGATAGAACTGGATGAAGGTAAAAATGAAATCTCGGTAAAAGCTAAGGATGAAGCTGGCAATGAAAGTTTCTCAGCCACAAAGAAAGTGGAGTGGGACAAAGAACCTCTAGAGATGAGTGTGGATAATCCCCAGGATGGAAGTGAGTACTTCGGTCAACAAAACCAGACAATAGAGGTTAATGGTTTGGTAAATAAGCCTACTGCCAAAGTGACCATCAACGGTCTGTATACCAACATAAACAGTGAAGGTGTTTTTAGCCACGCACTACGTTTAAGTGAAGGAGACAACACAATTGAAGTAGTAGCAACTGATCCAGCAGGAAATACCAGTACTGTTAGCTTGAACGTGCGCTACGTTCAGTAAAGTTAAAACTCAAGAGTAGGAGAATGAGAATGGGAATATAGAAGAGGGTGTTGTTAAAAAATGAGTGAGTAATCAGAGATATAAGGCCGGCTTTAAGAAAAAGATTCTTACTATTACGAAAGAAAGAATAGAGGAGATAAAGATAGGCCGAGAGACCAATAAGACCAGTTGTAGACAAGATGAAAAGAAAAGAGTTGTCTAAGCCCGCAGAAGACCGGGAGATGGTGTCCGTAACTGTATTCTGATGAGTTGACAAGGTATTAAAACCAAGGCCGGTAAGAGGGTTCCTGAGGCTTAATTTGAGGCCCTGCTGATAGTTGAGTAAACGAGAAGAAATCGAGTAGGTGCGCAAGAGATTGACTCCCTGGCCAGAAGGCTTGGGTGCAAGTAAAATTAAGGCAGCAAAGATGGCAATTAATGGTAGAAATGTTTTCCTTGTTTTGGGTGAAGAAAGAAAAAGGAAGGCTAACCCAGAGAATAGACTGATATAACTAGCTCGAGAGAAAGTTAAAACAAGAGCAATAGAGGTAAGAATGAAAAGAGCTTTGAAAGACTTCTTTGACCAAAAAGGAAGAATGGTGAGAAAAAGGAAGCTAAGGGCGGCCCCAACATAGTTAGGATCAAGAAAAGGAAAGGTAAGGCGATATAAGTGATCGTCAAAACCAATACCCTTAAGAAAACGAAGATCGGGTAGAAAAAAGTACTGAAGTAGTCCGGATATGGGAATAAGGAAAAGAATATAGCGAAAAAGTTTTTTGTGATCGGCAGAGAAGTTAACAAAAAGAAGAGAGAAGACAAAAAAGAAGCGGAGTAAATAAAGAAAGGCGGTAAAGAACTGAAGCAGTGTCAGGGTAAACAGAGGTAGAGCGATGAGGAGAGAGATTAAACAAACTCCAGAAAAAATAATAAAGGGTTTAAAAAGAGCATTTTTGGGTCTATTTTTAATCCACTTAAGGAGATGGGGAAGAATAAAAACAAAGAGTATTAGATCATAAAAGTAGAGGCGAAAAGGAAGTATCTGGCCAAAAAATAGATCGAGTTGAGTGAATTGATAAAAAGGAAAAAGAAGGATGATGAGTGACCCTAAAAGTTTCATTGAGTCTGATTATAGCGAGTCTTCCCTATTTACAAGATAACACTGTCTTCTTCAGAGTGTTCTCCTAAGGGTTTGTTGAGAATGTAGATGTCTTGGTTGTAGTCGTTAAGACCGACAAACTCTGCTTTGCCAGAAATAATGTCTTCAAAAGGCTGACAAGCACGACAACCACCATGAGGACACTTGAAGCGTTCTAGTTGGCGAGCTAATTTAATCTCTTTAGCTACTTTCAAAATTTGTTCGTGAGATTTTTTTAAATTAGGAAGTTTCTTTGGTGTAAGTTCGTCATTGCGGTCAAGGTACCAGTAGCTGGCCTTAAGAACTTTTCTCTTTTGGCAGTTGTGAACCAAGAGATGGTAGATGGGAAGCTGGAGTGAGGTAGGGTCTTCTTCGCCCTTACCGGTCTTGAAGTCGATAATATGAACGCCGTCTTTCTCCTTAAGATACTCTAACCAATCAATCTTGCCACAAAGAATGATGTTGTCTTCTTCAGATAGCCAGTAATAAGGAAGGTCCATGTTAATTTTAACGGCCAGATTATTAAGAGGGCCAGGATTATCAACTACTCTCTTTAACATCTCTTTACCTCTCTCAAAAAAACGTCTTTCTTGTTCTTCGTTTTCAAAACCACCCTTTTTACCAGACAAACTTTTCCAAAGATGCTCAAACTTAGGAATGAGAGGTTCACTAAAACGACTTTCTGTGGGAATAATGGAAAGAGACTCAACTATTTGATGAACTGCTTGACCTAAAGCCAAAGCTGGAGACATTAACTGAACTTTATGACCGGTCTTGGGGTCTTTGTATACGTTCTTTAAGTAATATGCTCGAGGACAGGTGAGAAAACTACCAATTGAGGAGTGAGAAACCCAGACAGCTGAGTACTTATCTTTAGCCATAAACATATTCTACCTGAAGTGGTAGTGAAAGGTTGTTTTAATGTATATTTAAGAAATGGAAAACAATATAAAAGCAGTAGTGTTTGATTGGGGTGGAGTATTAATGGAAGAACCAACACAAAGAATTCTTGCTTATCTGGCTAAAAAATTTGATATTGATTTGGAGTCCTTAAGAAAAAGACTTGAACCACACCTAGACCGCATGCAGTCTGGGGATGGGGTTGAAGATAGGGTATGGAGGATGATTGGGAGAAAACTAAATTATGAAGTTTCTGAGTTGAAAGCTATCTGGCTTGAGGCCTTAGAAAAAACATACCTCCCCTACCCTGAAGTGATAGATTTGGTAAAAAAACTGAGAGGGGATTACAAGACAGGATTATTATCTAACTTAGAAGACGCAGGAGTCGAGGTAATCAAAAAACAAGGACTCGAGGAAAATTTTGATGAGATTGTTTATTCTTGTAAAGTTGGCTTTATTAAACCAGACAAAAAAATCTATCAGATAATGTTGAAAAAACTAGGAGTAAAGGCAGAAGAAGCAGTGTTCATTGATGATAAAGAAATAAACATTGATGGAGCTAAAAAGGCGGGAATGAAAGGGATTGTGTTTCTTAACTACCAAAAACTTGTACAAGACTTGAAACTTCTTGGAGTAAAAACTAAGTAGTACTTCCCCGAAGAAAAATAAAAAAAGAGAAAGAGGAAAAAATAACTAAGTTGATGGCTAGGCGAGTTGGACTTCCCTTTGGAAGACACGAACAGTGAAGGACTGAACACTCATGAGGTATGCATGGAAGAGCCCCAAAAGACCATCAAGGAAACCACGTCGCACAATATAATTAAGAAAAAATTTACCCAGTGGGTTAAGTAAAAGTCTAAAAACGGAGAAGTGCTTGTTTTCCTCATTTAAGCTTTGAGAATCAATCGGTCCGTAGAGATGCATGCGCTCAATGAAACCAGAGGTTAAATCTTTTTTGTGATGTAACAAAGAAGCACTTAACTCCCCTACCCTACCTTGTATTTGCCAGTTTTCATGAACTAAACGAGTAAAAACTCCAGCCTTCTTTTGAGCCAGACGAAGAATCTTTGTTTGACCGGTTTCTCCGTGCCTTAGTGGTTGAGAATAAAAAATGTCTTGACGAGGTATGAGGTAGCCAGAAAAATCTTTCTGCATGGCCAGCTTGATCTCTTTAGCTAGTTGAGGAGAAACAACCTCGTCTGAGTCAACAAAAAGAACCCAGTCCCCTTGTGCTTTTTTAAGAGCGAAGTTTCTCTGTGTAGAAAAATCAGCAGAAAGAGAGTGGTAAATAAGCTTGACCTTTGGGGGTAACTTTCCAGAACCAAGAGGGTGACTCTTGTCTTGAATAATTAAGATTTCATCAGAAAACTTAAGAGAGTCCAGAGTTGATTTTATCTCTTTTAAAGATAGATGGTTAAGAATTATAGAGCTTAACATTAAATGATCTAGCGTGAGTATTTATAAAAATGATAGGTCCAGAGAAAGTAGAGATATACATAATGAACTATGGTGTAAAGATATGCATAAATTTTCTGAGGAAACTTCAGCCAAGAGGAGATAAAGATGAGTTGACTATGAAAACTAATTTTCAGTTTTTTAGTAGGACGAGAAAAAGAAGAAGATGTTTTGTGTTTAACAATTACTTGAGGATCAAGACCTATTTTAAAACCCAAACAACTGGCTCTCAAACAGAAATCAACGTCTTCGAGGTACATAAAGTATTTTTCATTAAGAAGACCTATCTTTTTAAAGACTGAAGAGGAAATGAGAACACAGGCAAAAGTGACAAACTTAGCGGGTCGGATATCTTTGGAAGGAATTTTTTTTAGATTAAGATGGGTGGCCTTACCATTAGTAAAATTAACCAACCCTTCAAGGCCATAGAACCATTGATCTTTTTGCTTGTGTTTAATGGCTGGAGCAATTATGTCCAGATTGTTTTGTTTTAGACTAGACAGAAGTGGTTTAAGAAAACGGTGAGGAACAGTAACGTCAGGGTTGATGATTAGTACGTGAGTGGCACCTTTTTTGAGAGCATGATCAATGCCCGGGTTGTTGCCTCCAGCAAAACCAAGATTGTGAGAGTGTTGAATAATAGTAATCCGTGGATATTTTTTACCTATCTTCTCAACCGAAATATCATTTTCAGAGTTGTCCAAAACTAAAATCTTTGTATTTGAAGGCAGGTCAGATCGTTTAAGAGCACCAATACACTTCAGAGTGTCCTTGTAGTGTCGATAGTTAAGAATGAGGATGAAAACTTTAGTTTTAATAGCCATTTGGTATATGATAGCTTAAATGACTAAACCATTGCGAGTAACTGTTGAGATAATTGTCGACCTACTACCAAAATCAGGCAAGGTGTTGGAGATAGGATCTAGACAGGAAAAAAACCAAAAAAATGTAGCTAATTTGAGAAGATTGTTCCCTCAAGGTGAGTATCTTGGAGTGGACATGAGATCCGGCCCGGGTGTAGACAGAGTAGTCAACGCAGAAAAACTTCCCTTTAAAGACAATAGTATTGACGTAGTTTTGTGTTTGGAAACACTGGAGCATGCTGAAAAACCATGGTTGATAAGTGAAGAAATTGAGAGGGTAACTAAAAACAGTGGAGTAATGATTGTGTCCTCACAACAAAATTTCCCCATTCACATGCACCCTTCCGATTACTTTCGTTTTACTCCTTACGGTCTAAAGTCGTTGTTTAAAAAATTAAAAAGTAGTTTGCTAATTGGAATCTCTCCTGCTTTTGATAATGAAGCCAGACTAAATCCCCAAACGGTAATAATGGTTGGTTGGAAAAGAAAAAATGATTTGGGTAGAAAAA
>Ga0222679_1000837_pt1 | contig 9938 bp, 7 predicted proteins | sample AntAcemetagen939_FD_179843 | JGI IMG/M metagenome (GOLD analysis project Ga0222679, IMG submission 179843) | Saline water microbial communities from Ace Lake, Antarctica - #939 | ecosystem: Environmental > Aquatic > Non-marine Saline and Alkaline > Saline | place: Antarctica: Ace Lake | collected...
GGAGTTGTTAACGGTATAGAATTAATTAAAGCTTTTACTGAACAAAATGATCCGATAGAACAAAGAAAAGCTTTTGAAGGACAAGAAGTTTTGCGTAAAAAAGGAGATGAAGAAGCTCAAGCATTAGATGAGGACTTTTTAGAAGCCTTAGAATATGGGATGCCACCAGCTGCTGGATTTGGCATCGGCATAGACCGCTTAGCTATTCTTTTAACAAAAGCAAAAAGCTTAAGAGAAAGCATTCTATTTCCTTTTATGAAACCTAAATAAATAATTCAAAACTTCGTATCCTAAAATTTCTTCGCGCTTTACCCTAAAGGGCTCCGACACGCTCAGAAATTTCAGAATACTTGTTTTAAAAATTAGAAATTATATTCATGTTAGATATAAAATTTATTAGAGAAAATCCAGATAAAGTAAAACAGGGCTGTCAAAAAAAACAGGCTGATGTTGATATTGATAAGCTTTTAGAAATAGATAAAAAAAGAAGAGAATTACTTCAAGAAATAGAAGGATTAAAAGCTGAACAAAAAAAGGTGAGTGGTAAGGATCAAAGTCAGATTGAAAAAGCTAAAGAATTAAAAAGTAAAATAAAGGAAATAGAGCCTGAATTATCTAAAATAGAAGAAGAATTTAATAAGCTAATGAGACAAATTCCAAATGTGCCTCTAGATGATGTTATTGAAGGTAAAACAGAAGGGGATAATAAGGTTTTGCGGGAAGAAGGTAAAAAACCAGAATTTTCTGATTTTAAACCAAAAGATTATTTAGAAATTGCTGAAAAATTAGATATTATTGATATTAAAAGAGCAGCTAAAACATCAGGAAGCCGTTTTGGATATATTAAAGGAGCAGCTACTTTAATGGAATTTGCTTTAGTTCAATTAGCTTTTAAAGTTTTAGGCGACCAAGGCTTTACTCCCGTTGTACCGCCAGTAATGCTTAAACGAGAAGCTATGGAAGGAATGGGTTATTTAGATAGGGGCGCTGATGAAGTTTACCATCTGGAAAAAGATGATTTGTATTTAGTTGGAACCTCAGAACAATCAATTGGCGCCATGCATATGAATGAAACTTTTCAAGAAAAAGATTTACCCAAAAGATATATGGGATTTTCAACTTGTTTTCGCAGAGAGGCTGGAGCTTATGGCAAAGATACAAAAGGCATTTTAAGAGTTCATCAGTTTGATAAAATAGAAATGTTTAGTTTTTGTTCACCTGAAAAATCAGAAGAAGAGCACCAATTATTATTATCATTAGAAGAAGAATTAATGAAAGCGCTTAAATTGCCTTATCGGGTAATTGATATTTGTTCAGGAGATTTAGGAGATCCAGCTGCCAAGAAATGGGACATTGAGGCATGGATGCCGGGTCAGGGTCAATACAGAGAGACACATTCAACTAGTAATTGTACTGATTGGCAGGCGCGTCGGCTTAATATTAGATATAAAGCAAAAGATGGAGTAAAATTTGTTCATACGCTAAATGGAACTGCTTTTGCAATTGGTAGAGTGATTATTAGTATAATAGAGAATTATCAGCAAAAAGATGGAAGTGTTAAAATACCTGAAGCTTTACAGGAGTATATGGGTGGAATAGATAAGATTAAATAAAAATTTCGCATTCTAAAATTTCTTCGCGCTTTACCCTAAAGGGCTCCGACACGCTTAGAAATTTCAAAATACGAAGTTTTCTTATGAATATTTTTTTTCCAAAAAGAAAAAAGAAAAGATTGTCCTTCAAGATAGTAATTTTCGGAGGGCTGTTTTTTTGTCTTTTAGCTGGTTTAATATATTTTTCCATTTGGTCTCCTGTATTAAGGGTAAATAAAATAGAAATTAAATCAGAAAAAGAACCTGTCTATTATGAGAACAATGAGATTATAAAAATAGCAGAAGAAAAATTAAAGAATAAAATTTTTGGAATTATACCTAAAAATACTATTATTTTAGCTCCAATCAAAGGGATTAAGAACGCTGTCCTAGATATATTTCCAGAAATTAAACAAATAAATATTTCCAGAAATTTATCTGATTTTTCTAATATAGGGTTAATTGTAAATATAGAAGAAAGAAGAAGCATTGGTATTTGGTGTAAGGCTGAAAATAGAACTAGCACTAGCACAGAAAAAATTATTAACGAATGTTTTCAAATAGATAAAGATGGTGTTATTTACAGAAAATCGCTTTTAGTAAAAAGCGACTCTGTTTTAAATATTTATAGCTTAAGAAATCAATCAGCAGTTATTAGAGATTTAGTTGTTCCTTTAGAAATTATTAATTTTATTTTAGAAGCAAAAGAAAAAACACCTGTTTTGATGTCTGATTTTGATTTTATTTCTATTGAAGATTTAAGGGGAACAACTTCTTTAGGCTGGCAAGTTTACTTTAATCCAGCTTATTCTATTGATTCACAGATAAAAGCACTAGAAACTATTTTAGATGAGCAAATTAAAGGGGATTATAAATCTTTGGAATATATTGATTTAAGAATAGAAGGAAGAGTTTATTATAAGTAAAAGGAATAGGCCGTGCCTATGGATTAACAAGAGAGAAATTCTAAAAATCTGAAAAGGCACGGCCTTATTCGCACAACCTTGCTTTGCAAGGATGTAGCTCTGTAAGGCCATGCCTGTTCCATCTTTTTGTATTTCTTAGAATACACTACCTGTTCATCTTTATGGATTTCTTAGAACAGATTTTAATTATTTGTAAATTTATTTTCCGTTCCTGGTTCTGATGTTATCTGATAAATAAAAATTGAATTTCCAATAACAGTAACCGGCTCATGTTGGCTTAGCCAATTATAGTAGCCGGTTTTTTCGTGATATTCAGGATTAGGGACGCCGCGTCCTCCTTGCAAAAAAGTAGCTGAAACAGCCAACCAGCTATTTAAAGGAAGATCTTTTGGATTTCTATCTCCCCACCATGATTCATATTTATCACCTAAGCGATAATCAAGAGAATCTCCGCCAAAATAATCAACATATATTTTATCTATATTATTCTCATCAACAAATTCCGCTAAACGTTTTAAATCCTGTCCCCAGTCAAGATTAGAATCAGTTACATACTTATAACCCTGACTTGGTCCGCCAACTAATTCATTAAAATAAGTTAAGAAATGAGGATAAATTTTAATTGTTCCAAAGGCATACCAAGCAAATAAAATAATTATTATTGTATATTTAGAATAGGTTTTGAAATGGCTCCAAGGAATTATTTTAACATTTTTAAGTTCTTTTTTGGAATTAAGCTTTATTTTCTCTAATAATGGTCCTGAATAAGAATTTAACCATCTATTTATTTGTCCACTAACTAATATATAGATTACGGGGAATGTAGGAAGAATGTGTCTAATTCCAATATTAAGATTACTAGTAACACTTGTATACCAATATATAGCAAAAAATAAAAGCAAAGCGAATTCAGTAAAGTATTTTTTCAATAATTTCTCTATTTTTCTAAATATCCTATATCTAAAAGTTTTTTTAATCTGAGATAGAGAATATATTAGAGCAATTATTGATAAAAGAAGTAAAGATAGTGGAACTTTAATAAGAAAGACAAATGGAAAATAATGAGGCCAAGCTGTTCTTGATATCTCTCCAAGAAAATAGGTTGTGTTTCCGCCAGCCGCTCTTTGAATAACCATTAAGAGTCCTGTAAAGAATTGAGCGTAAGGTCTTAAAATTGGCTTATCAGAAGCCCAAATAACAGGGTCGGCCAAGAAACGATCTCCAAATGTTTTAAGATTAGCTTGACTATCGGCAATCTGTCTTTCGGCAGGATAATTCCAGGTATGAAATTGATAAACAGGCCAAACAAGAGCCATGGCAATTATGCCTATCAAAGCAAGTCCAATAGCCGGTTTAATAAGTTTGCGTTGAAGAATCATCCAAATCAAAGTGACCAATACAAAATATGGGATTAATAAGGCAAGTGAAAACTTAGATAATAGAGCAAGTCCAAAAACAATTCCAGCAACAATTAAATTCTTTTTGTTTTGTTTTTGAATCCATTTTATAAAATAATATATTGATATGAAAAAAGCGGCTGCGGCCACGACATCAGTTGTAACTAAACGTCCATTAGCAATAAAAGCGGGAGATAAAGAATAAAGGAACAATGCCAATAAACTAGCTTTGTTCCCGTAAAGTTCCCGAGTCCATCTAAAGACATAATAACCAAGAAGAAGCATAATCATAATCATCGGAATACGAGCAAGAAAAATAATTTTATCAGCGTTATTATTATTTCTAAAAAGAAATTCTCTTCCAAAATCCCATTGACCGTTTAAATCTTCTGTCCATGGTTTTACTTGATCAGGAAAATAAATTGGATCACTTGTTATTTTAGAACCAAGCCAAATAGATAAGCCAGACAAATCTTTTAATAAAGGAGGATGTTCTGGATTAAGTCGCATATCTTGTTTGACAATGTAAGAATAGCCAGAAGGGGTATGAGCTAATTCATCCATTGTATTTGCGTCGTTAAAGATGCTAAAAAAAGCCAAGCCGAACATTAGAACTAAAAGGCAAATGGCTATAATATTTGTTGTTTTATTATTTATTTTCATTTTATTTATTTTACTATTTTATTATTGTTAATTTTACCATATAATAGATAATAGAGACAAATATATGAATATGAAGAATATAATTTACGCCATTTTGTTTTTAGTTTTTGCTGGAACAGCTTTTTTTTCAGCTGGTTTTCTTCATGAAGGAGATGTTTTAGCTAAGAAAGCTTATTTGCCAAAGCTAGACCTAATAAAAGGGAATGGTCCAGAGGTCTATGTTTTAGAAAATGGAACAAGACACTGGATTCCTAATATAGAAACATTCAATAATTTTAATTTCAAATGGGAAAATTTAAAGAAAGTTTCTAATCTTATACTAGAATCTTATCCACAGGCGGATGATTGGAAAAAAAGCAAAAAATATCCTGATGGAACTTTACTTCGTGGTTCTGGTCCAAAAGTTTATTTAATTGAATTAGAAAAAAAGAGATGGATTCCTACAGCAAATATTTTTAATGGGAGCGATTTTGGATGGAAATATATTCTTAATATAGATGACAAAGTACTTGATAGATTCAAAGATGGAGAAAATTTAACTTTAGCAGAGCCAAATAAATACCCTGAAACAATTATTCTTAGCGGTCCTGAAAAAGAACAAGTTTTAGACACATCAAAAATTACTTTTAAATATTCAGGGACTAATCCCTTAGGACCTAATAGCGATTTAACTTTTGAAACATACTTAGCCGGTTATGATACTAAATGGCAGAATCAGGGGTCAAAATATGAGAAAACATATGATTTATCGAAAGATAAAGAAAAGAATAAAAGCTATATTTTCTATGTTCGTGCCAAGAACAAACAAAAATATGTTGATGCAAGTTCTGTTTCATGGAGATTTAATGTGGGACTCTCTTCCAATTATGGGAAAGTGGATATAAGAAGCGTTAATATTAAAAGAGATAATTTTAAAGAGGACTATCTTATTCTTAGAAATAACAGTAAAGAAGAAACGATTAATATAAGTGGCTGGACTATTGAAACTAATAAGAATGATATAAAGATTCCTCAAGCGATTAAGAATTTAAGCTATTCTTTTTCTACAACGGAATATTCTGATATTATTCTTGATTATAAGGATGAAGTAATAATCTCAATGGGAACAAGTCCTAAAGGAGTAAATTTTAGAGTTAATAAATGTTCTGGTTATTTTGGTAGTTCATCGACATTTTATCCTACATTAAGCAAAGATTGTCCTCAATTAAAAGAATCAGAATATAGTCATTTGAAAAGAACTTGTCGTGATTTTATTGATGATTTAAGTAAATGTGAAGTACCTGATTACTCAAGTGATTTTGGCGTAAGCGCTGATAGTCAATGCACTGAATTCATTAATAATAATTTCAGTTATAGTAAATGTTATTCAAATTATCGTTATGATGCTGATTTTCTTGAAAGTAAATGGCGTGTTTTTATGAATAAATCAACTGATATTTTTGATAATTATAATGATAGGATTATTCTAAAAGATAATAGTGGTTCAGTTGTTGATGAATATGAATACTAAAAAGATGGATAGGCACGGCCTTACAGAGCTACATCCTTCGCAATACTCTGCGGAGGTTGTGCGAATAAGGCCGTGCCTGATCAGATTTCTTTAAAATTTAAAACTTCGTATCCTAAAATTTCTTCGCGCTTTACCCTAAAGGGCTCCGACACGCTCAGAAATTTCAGAATACTCGTTTTATTTCTATCCATTTTTATGTTAAAATATAAGTAATAATTTAAAAAATAATTTATGAAAGGATACTATTATGGTAAATAAATTTGAACAACCAAATCAAGAAAATAAAGAAGATGTGGAACAAAAAGATAAAACAGAATCATTGCCAGAGGATTTGATAAAAACAAAGGAAATCATAGATAATCTTTATGAAAAAGAAGAAGGATATGAATTTAATCAAGCCAGAAATTACAGAATGACTCTTGATGCATTTAAAACGGTTTATCCAGAGGAAAGAACCAAACTCAAAAGAATAAAAGAAATTAATAAAGTATATAAAGATGAATTTAATAATGGATTAAAAGAGGGGACAAGACCTGAGCAATATTATAAAAATATGGCTATAAAACATTTATTTGAAAATGTTTTTACAGATAATGAAAAAGAAAATTTTAAAATAGCTCTTCAAAAAGAAAGCGAGCGTCAAGGCTCAAAAAAACAAGGCATGAAAATGAAATTTCTGGTTTCTATAGAAAACTCATTAGGCACAGTATTTGACAATTTGCCAGACGAAAAAGCAACAGTATCTGAAGATAAAGAAGAAACTAAACCAAAGACAGAAACAATAGAAATTGAAACAAGAGAAGTTCAAATTAGTAGGTATAAAGAAGAATTAGAAAAACTAAGAAAAAAAAGAGATGAATTAATGGATGAAGAGGAAATCAAAAATAAAGGGAAAAAATTACGAAATTTAAATAGCGAAATTATTGAATTAGAAGAAAAATTGGAGTTTTTTAAATCAGAAGAAAAAGAACCAGAAAAAGAAAAAGAACTAGAGAAACAAGAAGAACAAGAAAAATTAGAAGATTTAGAAGAAAAGAAAGAACTGATTTTAGATGATGTTAGAAGAGAATATGCCAGAATAGATTTAGACGCGGAAAAATATATTAAGGAAAATAAAGGAAAATTTAAAAATGACTTTGAAGGTTATGAAGAAGCAAAATCAGCTTATTTAGAAGCAGTGCAAAATCAACGGGTAAGAATGTATAAAGATGCAGTTGAAGAAATAGAAGGATTATGTTTCCCTGAATCAGAAAAAGAAGAAGAAAATAAAAAAATGAAAGAGAAAATGGAAGAGATCGTTAAAGAGACCATAGTTAAAGAAGCTGATAGATTACACAATCAAAAAATGGATTTGAAGTTAGAAACTAAAGAAGGGTCAGGAAAGTTTGAAAAAATAAAGAACATCACCGGTAAAGTAGTTGAAAAATATCGAAGAATGCCTTTATATAAAAAACTTTTAATCTCTGGTGGATTGTTAGCTGGTGGATTAGCGGCTGGCGCAGCAGGTGGAGCTACGGGAGCTGCTTTAGTTACTGGTGTTGTTGCCGGTAAATGGGCTCAAAGAGTTTTAGGCGGCGCTGCCACAGCAGTTGGCTTAGAAGCATTAATTAAAAGGAGTCAAGAAAAGAAAGAAGGGAAAGAAACATTAGCTGAATTAGCTGATAAATTAGAGGAAAGTATTAAAAATAATGATAAAAAATTAGATGAAAAATTGCTTAAATTGGAAGGAAGTAAAAAAGGGCAAAAAACTAAACGCTATATTCTAGCTGGTACAGCAGGCGTATTAGTCGGCTCTGGATTGATTGGTAAAGTAGTTGGAGGTATTTGGGGAGGTGAAGGAACAAAAGAAGTAACAGAGAAAGTAGTTGAACAAGCGCAAGCAGAGGGAGTAGGAAAAGTAGCTGAACAGGCGCAAGTAGCAGGATTTATTGAAACGGTAGGGAAGGGCGATTCAGTATGGAAAATGGCAGAAGATCAATTAGAAAAACATTATGGAGAAGAGTTTATCGGATTAGATAAAGCTACACAAACTCATCTTATTGACGCAATCAAAGATAAAGTTGCTGAAAATCCTGAGAAATTTGGTTTAGAAGATATCGATAAATTAAAAGTTGGTCAGAAAGTTGATTTTTCAAGCATTATTGAAGATTCAACGCAGATGGATGAGATGTCTAAAGAAGCAGGTAATTTAGTAGATAGCGAAAAAGCAAGTATTTTAAGTAATAATAATAAAATTGAAGAGTGGGCAAATGAACATCCTAAAGAAGAATTAACTACTGAAAAAGTTGATGAAATTTTGTCAGGAAAAACAGAAATCGCACCTGATGCCGATATGACTGATGTAGAGAAAAGCATGGTTGATCAAGAGCATCCTACTACAGAACAGGCTGCATTAGAGACACAAATAAATGAGGCGGAAAGTAAAATAGTTGAATCGCTTGGATTTACTCCAGATGAATATAATGCTATGGAATCTATAAAAGTAGGTCATTTATTAGAACAATTGCCTTCAGAATTTGAAGCTTGGGAAATGTGGCGTGATACGCCAGTAACAGATATAGATTTGCCTCATGATGGAATTTACAGCTCAGGTGAATTTGGTCGACAAGTTGGATTAGCAGAATATATTCGTTCTTTAAATCCTGACGAAGGTGTAAAGCAAATGACAATTCGTCAGTTCATGAGAATTATAGCTAGCAAATAAATAATTTAATATTAATAATAAAAAATAACTAAAACAATTATGGACAAAAAAAATATTCAACAAAACATCATTAAAGAACTTGGTTTAGAAGGTTTGCCCGAAGACAAACAAATAGAACTTTTAACCACTATGACTGAGTCAGTTTTAAAAAGAATAACTATTAAAGTGTTAGAACAATTATCTGAGGAGGATAAAAAGGAATTTGATCAAGTACGAGAAACAGATGACCCAGACAAGATTAGTCAATTTTTAGGAGAAAAAATTGATAATTATGATGAAATGGTTGAAGGAGTAATTAAAGAATTTAAGGAAGAGATGAAAAGCACAATGACAGATTTAGAAAAAGATTTAGCAAAATAATTTTTTTATGTCTGAAATAAGAGATAAATATCAAGAACCGCTTGATGGCAATCCATCCGCTTTTAGCGAGGAAGTTAAATTTGAAAAAAAAGATATTCCTGAAAAACCTTCTTTACCAGATGAATCTGTTTCAAAAGAACAGGAAATTTTAAAATTAGAAAGAGAATTAGCAGAAAAGAAACAAGAATTATCTCAAGAAGTTGTGCCTGAAAAAATTGAGAAAGAAAAATCTCAGCCTACGCCAGAAAAAGCTTCCTCCGACGCTGAAGCTTTGGCGGACAAGTCGGCGGGCGAGGCAGAAATAATTCAAGAGACAAAAAAAGTAGAACCAATTAAAGAAAAAGAAGTAATTAAAGAAGAAACAGCTCCAGTTGCATCAAAATTATCTTCAAAAGTTAGTGCTCAAATTAAAAAACTTAAAGAACTAGACCGCGAGAGTCAAATTAAAGAACTTTGTAATTTATCTTTTTCAGAGGATCTTGATTTTGCTGTCAATGTTGCTAAGGGATTAGATAATGCTTATGTTCTTGATGAATTTCATGATGCCTTAGTAGATGAGTTGTATGATAAGTTAATTGAAAAAGGGGAATTAAAGAAGATGTAATTAAACTTCGCATTCTAAAATTTCTTCGCGCTTTACCCTAAAGGGCTCCGACACGCTCAGAAATTTCAGAATACTTGTTTTAAAAAACATTATGGATTTTAATCAGATTATTTTATCAATTATTTTTCTTCTTATCTTGTCCATTGTTTGTATTGGAGGGTTAGTTTTTATTTACAGTAAGA
>Ga0222679_1000839_pt1 | contig 9925 bp, 12 predicted proteins | sample AntAcemetagen939_FD_179843 | JGI IMG/M metagenome (GOLD analysis project Ga0222679, IMG submission 179843) | Saline water microbial communities from Ace Lake, Antarctica - #939 | ecosystem: Environmental > Aquatic > Non-marine Saline and Alkaline > Saline | place: Antarctica: Ace Lake | collected...
TACGCTGTCGTCATAATTAACATTTTTTGGATTCATGTTTTCTCCTACGGCAAAGGATCTCTCCCGCCATGTTTTTTAAACCCCTTGCTTTTTGCAAAATAATTTATCATCCCAACATCTCCGGCAGCACTTCCGTATAATCCATTGCTGTACATTTGTTGAAAATAATTTGGGGGAAATTGAATGGTTAAATCCTGAAGAACAGCCGATTCTTTGATAATGATTTTGGGAATAATAACTCTTTCGTGGTATGCAGCGGGTATTCCATCGGGTTCATCAGTACTCTCACTCATGTCAACAGGAAGACGATAAAACCATAATGACAATGTATCTTCAGCCATTGGAAATATGGCTATCTGGTCAGCTTCAACGGCAATCGTAGTTACATAATCGTCTGTTTCGTCATGGTCATAATCAATTTCTTCAATTGTCTGTATCCTTCGCCCAACCGTAATTTCATCGCCGTTGGAATTTCTGCACTTGAAAACTTTCTTGTGGTAAGTAGCAGGCAAATCATACAACCAGTCAGATTCGGTTGTTTCTAATGATGCAGGTTCTTTTAACTTTAAACCGGGTAATTCAAAATCAGACGCTATTTCTAAAACAGCATCGTTTATCCAGTCAGTGTAAAAATCTTCATGGGTAGAATCCCTTACCATCAAAGCAAGTTCTTCTTGCAATCTCTCCAGATTCATTATTCCTCGCTTTCGTCATCTTCCTTGATCAACCTTGCACCACATTTGGGACAATAAGTATTCGGGTCTTCATACGCACGAGGATCAGGCCTGTAAACCAGTTTGCATTCAGGGCATATTCTAACGAAATCGCTCATTAAGCAGCCTTTGCTATGCCTGCCTGATAAACCTTACAGACCCTTTGATGGGCAAGCAACCCGGTTATGTTTAATGAACCGTCCTCTTTAACCACCCGCTTTGCTACAAAACCACAAACGCAAGTCAGCTTGGCTATCTCTTCTTTGTTGGCTGTCGTCTGTTGAGCGGTATCAGTTGCATCCGATTTGTTTTGCTCAATCTTGTCCCTGTGAGCTTCGACATACCACAATACAGCAGCGTCAAGAGCCGGACCCTGGGGAATATAAGCAACAAAATCAGCTACGCTTTCAATTGGATCTCCGTTATCAAAAGCATAAGATCCGTCACCCTGTATTACGATCTTGGGCCGGTCTTTCTTTTCTTCAATCTTGTCTTTATTTTCCCACCAATCAAGAGCCTCATCCAAGTGCATCCCGGAAGGAATAGCACTCTCAAGATCTCTCTTTGACGCAACCGGGGGGCCTCCGATATGACAATACCCGCCGTCTTTGAGCTTGCCGATATGAATTGTTCCATCCGACCAAGTTCGTATAAAAGTTAAATCTCCGTACCCGCTGGTGTTAATGACCTGCATTCCTCGCTCCTTTTAAGTTGTGCTGGGGAGTGTTTAGCTCCCCAACAGTTTTTGTTAAATTACATTCCCCATGCCTGAAATCTCAAAGTTGTTGACTGAACTACGATTCCGTCGGGAAGTTCCAAAGGGACAACATAAATCTCTGAAGGATCACCGGCTATCCATGCTGGCATAGAATCATCGTCAGTGTCAGCGTGCATCGTAACAACGGGAGCCACCGAAGCTGAAGCATGTTGGTGGGTTGCAAGTGCCGAACCTGAAAAAGCCGGAGCAGAGTTCGAGCCAGCCGGAGTGCCTGCCGTAATCGCTGCGTGCTGATGGGTTGCCATTTCTGCTCCACTAAAAACCTGAGCCGCAGCCGCACCACAATTTCCGGTAATGCCCGTATATTGAGGGGCAATAACTTCTATGTCGGCAGCGTAAATAACCCCATCGGTTGTATCGGCATCAATAAAAATCAGTTGAGCATCAGCAGCACCGTTATCATCGAAGAACAACCCGGTGCATCCTGACATATCCGCTAAATGATGAACCGTTACTGCATAAGCATATCCCGGAATACCATCTGCAATTGCCTCAAACGGCATAATAATTATGGCATCGGTTTCAGTCGGGGATATGAATACGAGTTTGTCGTGGTCGGCCTGGTCAACATAAATTGCAACCCCATCCGGAGAAGCAGCATGAGTAACAAAAAACCTCGGGGTCGCTGTTCCGCAAGCACCGGAAGCATCATCGGTAGAGCCGAGAACACTTGTGCTTGAATCACAATTCGATTGCAATACTCCTACGTTTTTGTTTCCAACGCCATACGCTTCAACGATATAAAGGGCAGCCGCTGCCTTATTTGAAACCGGATCTGCATCGTGGGTCAACTTAGGTGTTCCAGCGACAACCCCGTCTATCGTTGCATGATTTCCAGGTGTAACAACACTGGCAGCATTCGTTCCAGCCGGAGTGCCTGCTGTGATAGCGGCATGCTGATGAGTGGCAAGTTGCGAACCTGAAAAAGTAGGTGCTGCAACCGTACCCGCCGGAGTACCTGCTGTGATTGCTGCATGTTGATGAGAAGGAGCAACCCCGCACAAATACGGATGGCTTGTAAACTTTCCTTCGTCAGCCGCAACGGTATCACTTACGCCGGTCATAAGGCATTTCTTTGTGGTTAATTCCATTGGAATCCCGCCACAGGTACATGCCATAAGCGGAAAGTCCGTAAACGACAAGGTATCGTCAGAATCGTCTATGGCCGCGTTGGTGAATCGATTATACAAAAACCCGGCACCCGGATCTTTGATATAATTGAAATACACAGAGTTATCCGCAGCATCTACGGTATCGTCCTGATGAAAAGACGCTTCCCCAAAGGTTGAACCCTTCCGAAAGTCAAGCACACATTCAGTTTCACCACCGGTAAGTGTGGCATCGTCCTGAAGTGCAGACATAGCGGAATAGGTTCCGTCTTTATCCCAACAAACGCTCTGCATTCCAACGAAATCCTCTCCCAATTTGATAACATCGGGAGTTCCCGCCGTAAAACTCAAGTTAGCATGGCCGTAAACTCTGACACCAGCAGTAATACATGCCTGAACCATGTTGTCGGCAACGTCTTTCCATGCCTGTGTAACATAGCTGACCTTGACAGTAGCTCCACTCACCGTATCGAAAAATGTGAGTTTCGTTCTCTGCCCTCTTGTTAGAACTCCGGTGGTAAGGCTAAATCCCATATCTACAGCCACCTGGCCGGTAGCCGGAGTCAACCCGCCCGGAATAACCCGGTATTGAGTCGCATCGTCCGTGATATACTCGATATGAGCAGCAGGCCATTTCAGGTATCCAACCTTCGCCGTTACCGTAACAACCTCTTCGTGAACAATCGGAGGTGCTTCCATAAACATTTTGACTTTACGGTTGGCCTGGTCATATCTGTAAGCCTGGCCATCCCCTGAAGAATCTAGAATTCCAAGATTGGTTACTTCTCTGTTCATGCCAAAATTACCGACAGCAGGCATTTGAACCCCGCCATTGGGATAAGTTAGTGCGCCGTCTCCAAAGGCAACGCTTCCCTGGGACATTCTAATGCCACCAAGAACGTGCCTGTCTCTTGCGTTTAATGTTACTGTTACATCGGTGTAAGCTAAATCAGTCATTTTAAATCCTCCGTTATCTTTCTACCCCTACGGGGCGTTAAGGATATGAGGGGCACTTTCGCACCCCTCTGGGTTGGGGGGTTAGGGATTACGCTGTTTCCAGCACGTTATCCAGATTACCAAATACTTCTTCAGCTACTTCAACAACAAGTATCGGGATTGCGTTACCGGTAGCGCTACTGGCAGATACCTGAACAACAACCTGGTTTCCGGGCTGAAGTTCACCGTAAGCATGGTTTTTACATAGACTCGCGGAACTATCCCAATATCCACCGGCAGTCCGACAAGTCGCGGCGGTCGTAAGCAAATCAGCAGCGGCCTTGGTTAAAGAATCCTGTGCAACCTTATCGTAAACAAAAGTTCCAATCGCAGTCTCATCAGGAACGACAATATCTGCAATGGTTGCGTCTGTTCTTCCCGTAGCACTCCCGGCTGCGTTTTGCCTGTCAAACTTAACAACAGCATCATCATCAGCAATAACAACCGTGACTGTAACGCCAGCATAAAGCACATTACACTTAAACGGAATATCAAACCATGCCTGGTCAGAATCGGCATTAAAGTCAATGCCTGAAGCTTCTAATACCGCTGTCGAATACCTAGGGGTTAATATTACTTTTTGTCCTATCATTTTGTTTCTCCTTCAGAGCGTTACCCGCCCTTAGTTATGCCGAATATCGGTCAACCCGGTATTCGAGGTTATTACGCTGAAGTTATCCTGATTATTTTTGCCTTGCCGTCATCGGCTGAGGCCCACACACTTCCGTAGACATAAATTCCCCGCCAGGCCACCGCTTTTGACCTTCCGAAATCGTCCTGATAATTCGGGTTAGCGTAAAGCTGGGGACTTTCGGCCTCTGCATATCCAACAGCCTCATCACCGAAAACAATGGCTTCGCCAAGAACCGTTGACGCACCCGCCGTATTGGAAATTGCGGCTTCTCGATCTACCTGGATGCACCTGATGTTTTCGGCCTTGCCAACTTCACCCTTGAAAAACAGGTCGCCCTTCTGAAGATACAGGTGAACATTCTGCCACAGAGTATCTTGTTTCAAACCTCTCAGGGTTTTCCGGCATGACAGCATGATATAATCATCACCCTCAAACGGCTGGGTATGGATGTTACCAGCGATATAGTCAGCCAGCACGCCCATGTGATCAAAGGTAAGGTTTGCTGTCGCCGTACTTGACGGGGTTCCGTCTGTATCGAAAGTACCCCCTGTCAATGAAGTTGGAATGAAACAAATCTTCACATCAGTGTGTTTGAAAGCAGCGGCGGCGGTTGTGTCAAGCGCCCTTTCCATCTGTCTCATCAAAGCCTTCTGCAAATAATCGGAAGGTTTGAATTTGGAAAGCTGCTCGGCCAGGTTTTTGTATTCTACACCCCGGCCCCACTCAACCAGCGTAACCGTTCGGTTTCCAAGATTCAATTTATCAATCGGAATCCTGGTATCTTCTGAAAGTTGAGTAGTCGTTGGATCGTCCAGTTCTTCAAGGTGCATGATGTTAATGGTTTCGCCCTTGCCCTTGACGGTATTCCCAACGCCGGGAAATGGCCTTGTAAATGGAACTATCTTACAGGCTCCCAACGATGTCAGTAAAAGTTCGTTGCTCATAAAATGATTTTTGAAAACGCCAATGTCGGCATCATACGTCCAATTATGTGCGGTCATAAGACCTCCTTATATTCTACGCTCGATCCTTGAAAGTCCTTCGGTAATGGACAGCGGCACCACATCTTGAAGATTGGTTTTTCGCGGAATCGTTACCCCTTTTTCAAGAACCTTATTTTTATTCTGAGCAGCCTTGCTTTTTTCGCTCAAAAGTTTTTGTTGATTGACAATTCTTTCCTTGTCTTTCAGTCTCTTGCCTTTTACTTCGTTGATCACCCAATCAATTTTTTCTTCAGGAGTTTCACCGACAGGTTCGGATTTTGCGACAGTGGCCCAAAACAGATCGTAATCCACGGTTGAAATTTGTTTTCCATCATCATCAATGAAATCCATATCCAACCCGGCTTTCTTGGCCAAAGTATTTGCCTGGTTCATAAGATTCTTGTTTGAATCTTCTTCAGCCTGTTTTGCCTTTAATGCAGTATCGCGTTCTTGTTCCCGAATCGAATAACCCTCACCAAGACCTCTTGCCCAAATGTCAGCAAGCTGTTCTCTGTAAGTGTCATCAGACACGTCAAGCTCGTCTATCTTTGAAAGCATGTCTACAAATACGTTCTTGAGGGTTTTCTCCTGTTCTTCGTCGATTTCACCGGCTTTAGCTGCCTGAGAAGTTTCCTTTCTTATGGCCTCAATTTCTTCTTTTAAATTTTTGGCCTCTGCGGTAGCCTCGTGCATTTTTCTTTTGGCTTCTTTTGCACCCTTTTCGGCTTCTTCTTGAGATTTGTATTGAAACTTTTCGGATTCTATCCGTTCATTCTCAAGCCGTTCCGCTTCCAACCGTTCTTCTTCTTCTTTACGATTCTGCTCCTCTTCGGCTTCTTTCTCGGCTTTCTCTTCGGCTTCAAGTTCGGCTTTTTCATTCGCCTCTTTTTCAGCTTCTTCATCAGCAAGTTTTTGAGCCTCAATCTCTGCTTCTTCTTCAAGGCGTTTTTCTTCGGCTTCTTCTGCGGGGGTTTTATCCGAGTCCGCATTGCCTGTATAAACCGATTCTTCCCTGAGCTTAACTTGAGCCTCTTCTACCGATAAAAGTTTTTCTTGGGTGTCCGGCATTTCATTCTCCTTTCGGATGGCTTGGAAGAGTCCGTTTCTCCGATAAAACGGGTTCCTTTATATCTCCGGGGAATCTTTTCAGGCCCGAAGATTAAAAATTGACAAGACCTTTCGCTCTGTCTTCCACGATTTTCTTGCCAATACTCACGCTGTATTTAATTGTGCTGAGTAATTTCTCATATGTCTGGCATTCCGGGTCTATGGAAATAAGCTGATTTATCCTCTCAATATAAAGAGTTATGAGTTGCTCAACCAAAACGCCTTTATCCCCGGATAATTCATTAACAAGCGATTGACTTCGTTCAGTCAATTTTCTGATTCTGCGCTTTGCCAGGGCTTCTCTTTCGACCTCAACAGGTCTACCGGATGCAATGTCTACATCGTGCCCCGGTGTGCTTAATGGGTTATGCGGCATTCTTTTCCTTATTTCCGTCTTTGCTAAGTTCGGTCACGAGTTTAACGTCAAGGTTCTGTTTGTCCTTGTCCAACTTGGACATTTTTTCATCATGCAGTTGTCTTTTCTGATCCGCTTCTTCCTGTATGGCTTTGGCCTGTTCCTGAGCTACCATGTCCTGACGTTGACGCTCTGCATCATCAATATCCTTGGCTTCATTTTCATCAACAACAATGCCTTCGTCTTTAATGTTGATTCTTTCCTCGATAGACTTAATCACGGCATACGGTTTTATGTATTTTGCGATGGGATGCCCTTCGTTCATCAAGGGAACAATGACCTCCCTGATGTTACGCATGGTTTCATTGTCTTTTAGGATTGCTGATAAACCGCTTACGTGAAAACTTCCGTTCAATTGGGGCAGGCTAATCCCGGTAGGACTTTCTTCGTCTATGAATTGTTGAGCAGTTTCTTCGTCAAATCTCTCCGCTATGTCTTCAATGCCTGCATTAATAACAACGGTTTCCATACCGGCCTTAATTGCTTCTCTTGCGCCGTACTCGATGTTCTCACCCATAAGACCAAACACACCCATGGATTGTTCCAAATGCTGGGCAGCTTCCCTGGCCGTGATTTCTCGCTTTTCTACCTGGCCTTTAAGGGCATGGGTTACGAAGGTTCCGCTGTCGAATAGTTCTTCATAATATTTCGCAACAGACAAAACATCAGCGGTCCTTGCCTTTCTCTCTACGGTTCTAACCACTTGATTGCCCTGCATTGAACCTCTGGTGAGCCAATTTTTACCCGGATACGAATCTATGTCGTCTGTATCTACCAAGGCAGTCAACTCGGTTTCTGTCATTGGATTTACAACCCAGTTCAGGTTGTCGTTATAAAGACACAAAACCGAGCAAATGAACGCCCATAACGATCTTATTCCATGCAAAAGACCTCTGCCCTCATACGAAAGAAAATCAGGAATCGGGCTAAAGGAAATTCCCGGCCATCGTAATGTGCTGTATGGTGTAATTCTGGGGGGTTCTATTACAACGCTGTTTGAAAAAGTGTAGGTCGAGTTGGGAAGTAACATATTCCCTTTGTTGTCGAGAATCGTTCCCCAAAACTCTGACACAAGGGGAGCCTTGCGAAATTTTGATCTCTGGTAAATCTTGTTTTTGCGCTTTGCTATTTCTTCTTTGGTTAGGTTTTCATCCTTTGGGGTTGCGCTGCTTTCCCCTATTTTATCTACCCTGCTATATTTTCCTGTTTTCTCAAGTCCTTTTAAAACGTAAAGATCGATATACTCTTGGTGTATCCAATACATTCCAGACTGAGAATTGCGCGTGACTGCATCTGGATCCCTGTGAATCTTCCATGGTTCAACCCCGATATAATCAAGGCCCCTGCCCTCTCTCCAAACTGGAATCATTTCAAGAGATTGACCGACAGCAAATCCCATACCCGTAGCATCCGTGAATTTTATGGAGAAATTGGCGTGATCCTCGTTAAGCTGATGAATCATCATTTTTTCCCAAAATTCAGCAGCATCTTTGTTCATTTCATTCTGGACGGATAGAAAATTAGGGGAGAACGCTTTTCTAACGGCACTCATTGCGGTCTGAACTGACCCGAAAGGTTTTGGAATGATAACCTTTGATTGCCAGCTTTCTTTCTTGGCATAATTAGCAGGGGCTTCTTCTTTGTAAACCGAGTAACATTCTTTTTGGGTATTGCGGAGGTCTATGTTTGCCTTAACCGAAGTATCAATACAGTCATTACCATAGTCTATGAAATGGGCTTCATCTTCTCCGGCGTATCTTTGGGCAGCTTCTTCTCGCTCTTTGAGCTCTTGATCGTCTAAGGCCGCTTGTTCAGGCTTTTCACGAATTAAAGAACCTAATCGTTCTTTTACTTTGTCAAAAAAGTCTGTCTTTTCCATAAAAAAAGCCCGCCTAATGATTTTTAAAGTCATCAGAAGCGGGCTATTATGGCCGGGATCTGCTTCAAGTTTCGTGCTACGGGCAGGACAAAACTTGGTTTTTAATTATTTAATTATAGTTTTTACCTATATATCATATCGTGAAAACCTATTAATGTCAACAATTATTTATAACCATGTTAATTTCAATGACAATCAGATATCTTCTGTTTACTTACCATACGGACAGTTGGGGTAATATCCAAAAAAGCATCATCATCATATGGTTTAGGATAAAAACCGCCCCCATAAGGCCATGTTTCGGGTCCATAATTAAAATTATAAAGAAACTTCTGAATGATTTCTGTAGGATCATATTCTGTGACACCATGCGGTAGCATTATCAGCAAGTCAATATACGGTCGTCTTTCAATATCAAGATGCCCATTAACAACTCTTACCAAAGCACCTTTGAGAAAATATTTGTCAATCAGATATGAAAAATGTCGTCGAAGTTTTAAAAAGAACATATAGCACCTCCAAGAAATAATTAAAAAAAGAACATAACAAAGCCAATCCAGCCGACCCAAGAAGCCGGGCGGCTGATTAACGGCGTTATACCTTCCTCTCCTTCTTCAATATAGCATCAAAAACACCCGCCGAGAATTTCAGTATTCGCACAATGGCAATCAATATCTGTTCCGAAAATTCGCTCATCTCTTTTTCCACTTTATAAGGTCATAATTCTGTTTGTATAAATCGTTATTTCTTTCAGGTATTTTCTCACCTGGCTGAAGTTCGGGTGGCGATCCGTTCCATCCTGCCATTTTCCCATCTTCATCAATAGGACGGTGTATATCCCCGGTTGTCATGTCCCTGAAAACCTCACTCGTTATTTTGGAACCGTCCGGCCTTCTGCCTTCAAAGGCTTTTAAAGGCCAGTATTTTTTGTAGCCGGATGTTTGTATTTTACTCATAATTTTCTATAAACTTTCTGAATAGGATTTCTTTTTTGGAATTTTTACTTGGTTTGCCTTGTTTTTTATAAGGCCAAAATTTACTTTTAATGCAAAATTCACCACGTAATGATTTATAGACATCATCTAAAGCGTGTCTATATCCACTGGCATATGCTAACTGTTGTTCTACGTTGTCATAGAACATAAACCCAGAAGCATTTAAAACTTCAAGTAATAGATTTGTATTTTCACATGCAATAGCAAGATGTTTGCATGTTTTTCTCACATACATAGCCATTTATCCCCCCATATGCAAAATAAAAGTCATGTTTCTATAGTTATTTTACCCATAACTCGCCACCCTGTCCTTTAT
>Ga0222679_1000842_pt1 | contig 9908 bp, 10 predicted proteins | sample AntAcemetagen939_FD_179843 | JGI IMG/M metagenome (GOLD analysis project Ga0222679, IMG submission 179843) | Saline water microbial communities from Ace Lake, Antarctica - #939 | ecosystem: Environmental > Aquatic > Non-marine Saline and Alkaline > Saline | place: Antarctica: Ace Lake | collected...
ATCGATAACCGTAAGTGTCTTTAACCCTAAAAAATCCATTTTTAAAAGGCCTATCTTCTCCAAAGAAGACATGGGATACCCGGTAGATATCTGGTTATCGCTTGATTTAAATAAGGGGATATAATTCGAAAGGCCTTTTTCACTTATAACAACACCGGCCGCGTGAGTAGACGCATGACGAGTCACGCCCTCCAATACCGCGGCCGTATCGATAAGTTGCGTAACGCGCTTATCATTTTTATAAAGCTGCATAAGCTCTGGCTCCTGCTCAATAGCCTTTGCCAGCGTTATGTTAAGGTCATTAGGAACTAGCTTGGCTATCTTATCGGCATCTTGGTATGGAAATCCCATAACTCTGGCAACATCCCTTATAACACCTTTAGCTAGCATAGTACCAAATGTTATAATCTGAGCAACATTTTCAACGCCATATTTTTGCCTTACATAGTTTATGACCTCATCCCGTCTTTCGTAACAAAAATCGATATCTATATCAGGCAGGCTTATTCTATCCGGATTTAAGAATCTCTCAAAGAGCAGGCCATAACGCAACGGGTCAAGATCTGTTATCCCCAAACAATAACTTATGACACTGCCTGCTGCAGAACCTCTACCGGGCCCAACCGGTATATTATTATCTTTCGCGTATTTTATAAAATCCCACACGATCAGAAAATAACTTAAGAAACCGCTTTCCTGAATCACCTTGAGCTCTTTCTCGATCCTCGATTTTACAGTTTCATCTATCTGAGCATACCTGTTTTTAGCCCCTTCAGCAATAAGCTCCTTAAAAAAGGCTTCTCTGGTCTTTCCTTTGGGCGGGTCAAAATGCGGAAGATGCGTGCTCTTTAAATCAAGCTCCAGATTGCATTTCTCGGCAATATCTAAAGTATTTTTTAGGGCCTCCGGAGTATCTCTAAATACACGTAACATCTCATCATGGGTTTTAAAATAAAATTCATCTGTCTGCATGCGCATGCGATTAGGTGCATCAAGAGTTGTCTGCGTTTGGATGCAAAGCAGCGCCTCATGTGCCTTGGCATGCTGTTGCTGAAGGTAATGGCAATCATTAGTCGCGACCAAGCCGATCTTTAAGTCATTCCCCATCTTTACAAGCGTCTTATTTACCTGCTTCTGCTCCGGTATACCATGATCCATCATCTCAAGATAAAAGTTTTTCTTGCCGAATAACTCCGCGAATTCTCCCGCGGTACGATATGCCTGCTCAACACGGTCTGACATTATAAGATGCGCTATCTCGCCTTTTAAGCAGGCGCTAGAACATATAAGCCCTTGAGAATGAGCGCTCAAGACCTCTTTATCGATACGTGGTTTATAATAGAACCCCTCAGTATAACCTATGCTCACAAGCTTCATCAGGTTGTGGTAACCTTGCTGATCCTTAGCTAGCAAGATAAGATGGTATGTTGCTTCCTTTATTCCGTGGCTAGATTTGTCAAATCTGCTTTCAGGCGCGATATAGACTTCGCAACCTATAATAGGTTTTATGCCAATTTTCTTACAGAGCATGTAAAACTCTATAGCACCAAACATATTTCCATGATCAGTGATGGCAACGGAAGGCATATTATAGACGTGAGCAAGATTAACAAGCTCTGCAAGCAGACTCGCTCCATCGAGTAGGCTATATTGAGTGTGATTATGAAGGTGTACAAAATTGGAATGTTTCATAGGATACTAAATATTATACTATGGTAAGATTTTTGTCAAGGATAAATGGCGGAGACAGAGAACTAAGCGAATTATACTGAACTGCTTACTATCTTTCGCATGTTGGCAATCGTATCAAGCTGAAGCGTTATTTTAACAGGCGGTTCCAGATACATATTAATATTGCGGTAATCCATTATATTAAAATCAGCTATAACCTCATCGTTTAAAGGCAATAGAGTTAAAGGCAGGGATACCCCTGATAAGATAAAACCCTGATGAGCGCTTGAAACACCTAAAGAAAACGCGAATATCGTTATAAGTATCAAAAAGATCTTTGCCCAGCGCATAATATCCCTTTCTTATAACAGCCTACTACCGCAAAACTGAGTTGTCAACAAAAAATAATGAGCGCACCTACTTTTATAAGGTGCGCTCATTTTATGCATAATAAGAAATGTTATACGAAGCTTATTTCCCCATACCTATGCGCTGTGCCTGCTGGAATACCTTCCCTTCAGTCTGTATCGATGGCGCTATAATTATCTCTACAAGATTCATCTCTTTTATGTCCTTTGCGCCAAGACTACCCATTGCTGTCGTTAAAGCACCCATTAAGTTCTGAGATCCGTCATCCAGTTTGGCGGGGCCATAAAGGATTTCCTTAAGCGTACCTGTTGTCCCTACATGTATCCTGGTTCCGCGCGGAAGATTTGCGTGTGGCGTCGCCATACCCCAATGAAAACCTCTACCAGGGGCCTCTTTTGCGCGAGCAAAAGCGGAACCTACCATTACAGCATCCGCGCCTGAGGCGAATGCCTTGCATATCTCTCCTCCGCGTGACATCCCGCCATCTGTTACAATAGATACATACCGGCCTTTTCTCTTAAAATAAAAATCTCTTGCCGCAGCGCAATCTGCTGTTGCTGTTACTTGAGGAACACCGATACCAAGAACACCGCGTGTTGTACATGCGGCACCGGGGCCAATGCCTACCAATAACCCTTCTATGCCTGTATCCATTAACTCAAGGGCTGTCTTGTAACTACACGTATTGCCCACCATTACAGGTATACGCATCTTCTTACAAAACTTCCTAAAATCTAGGACCTTATACTCTTTTGTCATATGCTTTACAGTAGTAACCGTAGATTGAACAATAAAAATATCAGCTCCGGCCTTTTGCGCGATCTCACCAAAGCGAGTAGCCCTTTGTGGTATAGCGCTTACAACAGCGGGAACATTGGCTTTTTTTATCTCTTTTATTCTTTTTTCAATAAGCTCTTCTTTTATGGGTGTTGTATATAATGACTGTACAAGCTCTGTAGCCTTCTGAGGCGTTGCCTTAGCTATCTTATCAAGAACCTGGTTCGGATTAGCATATCGAGTCTGCACGCCCTCTAAGTTTAATACCGCAAAACCTCCAAGCTTACCAAACTCTATAGCAAACTTCACATCAACTACACCATCCATGGCAGCGGCTATTATCGGCACCTTAAATTTAAGGTCTCCTAACTGCCAGGTCGTATCAACCTCGTTAGGATTTACAGTAACATCACCAGGTACAAGTGCTATCTCGTCAAACCCATAACATCGTCTTGCTTTTCTATCTTTTCCGATCCACTCACCCATTGCTCTGCTCCTTGGTTTAGTAATTAATGTTCAATATAATAACCAATGACTTGATAATTGTCAAGATAGTTTTTAAAGGCTGCCAAGCCAATTTTAAAATGTCACACTCTTAACGTTTTTAAAGGCTTGCATGCAAGCGCTATTCTTAATGCTACTTCAACAAGTCATCTAAGTAACTGTTAAAATCCTTATCTATCCTATTAATGTTTTTGTGGTAAATCTCCTTCAGCGCTTCCTGCCAGGGCTTGCCCTGCTCTAATTCATTTAGCAATCTCTTTATCCTGTATTTCGAATAGCTTTCCATTAGATAGGTAAAAAATAATCTTGCTTGTATATACGCCACTCTGATAACATCCTGATCAGTCTTATTATCAAACATAGCATTAAGCGCTTCTATTTGAAATTTTCCGTTCTTTTTTATATAAGCTGATAGAAACTTTATATCCGCCGAGCCGATACTCTGGCCTGGCTCATTATATTGCGCAAAACCCTCGTGCAACCATATAGGTATCTTGTTGCCGTAATTAATAAATATAATCGCGTGCGCGTATTCATGAAAAAGAATTCTTCTTAAGATTTCATCCCCGCGAGATATATCCTGACTCTTCACACGTATCTTTCCATCATATAGACCTTGGGTCCAATGCGGCTGCTCTGTTGCCGCTTCAAACTGATCATCTGCATAGACCACGACAGGTACTGTTTCATCCAGATGCAGATTAAACTCTCTCCTTAGGCTCCTACGCGCATCTTCAAGTGTATCGGATATCAGTCCTACATAATCCGAATCGAGTTCTTTGTCAAAACGTATCCGAAAATAACTCTTTCTCTTAGTTCCAAAAGCATTCTCTACACTGCTTTCCCTCTTCAATTTTTCTATACGTTCGCTCAGATTATTATTATCCGGATCACGCTCTAATGCCATGTCCCAATACTCTAAGGCGCCGGAAAAGTTGTCCTGATTGTAATAGATATTACCCGTAAAGACATGAGCTGATGGCATATCCGGGAAGAGCTCTATAGCGTCTTTTGAGAGGCGTAGTGCCTTGCGATAATTTTTCTTCTTTTGCGAAGAGTCCGCGTATTGTAGCATAACGTTGTACAGATTTTTGCTCAAAGGCTTTGAATCAGGCGAATAATCCAGGGCATACCCTAAATTATCCATGGCAGAATTATATTCTTTTGATGACGCGTATCGCAAGCCATAATTATTATAAAATGTAGCAAGTTGTTCTTTGATGATACTATTTTCGGGGTCATATCTTAATGCCTGCTTCTCACTGTTAATAGCATTGGCTAATTCATTCTTCAGTGAGTAATATGCAGCCCTATTATGATAAGAAACACTCAGGTTTTTCTTAATAACCGCATTCTCCGGATCAGTCTTATGCGCGGATTCAAAGTAAATTATCGCCTCCCGGTAATTATTCTCTCGCATCTTTTCGATGCCTTTTCGGTTAAAATCATCAGCCATAGAAGAAAAAGCAGGTAAAGACGTAAAGGCGACAAAACTAAGAACTAACGTAAAAAGCAAAATGGGGCACAGTGCTCTGTGCCCCATTTTTGATGTTCTTTGTTTTTTAAGAACAAAAGATGACACTACATCATCCCCATTCCGCCTCCCATGCCACCCATTCCGCCGCCTGGCATTGGTGGCATTGCAGCTGGAGCATTCTTCTCTGGTAAATCTGTAATAAGCGCCTCGGTTGTAAGCAATAATGCCGCTATGCTTGCAGCGTTCTGAAGCGCTGTTCTGGTAACCTTTGCAGGATCTATAATACCTGCTGCTACCATATCTATATACTCACCCTTCTGAGCATCATATCCTATGTTCTGCTTCTCACTTTTTACTCTCTCAACAACAACAGAACCTTCCGCACCAGCATTTTCAACGATCTTGCGAATCGGCTCTTCAAGAGCTCTTTTAATAATGCTAGCCCCTACCTTCTCTTCGCCTCTAAGCTTAAGCTCATCAAGCTTTGCTATCGCACGAAGAAGCGCAACTCCGCCTCCCGCAACGATACCCTCTTCGCTTGCAGCTCTTGTCGCATGAAGCGCATCCTCAACGCGTGCCTTCTTCTCTTTCATCTCTGTCTCTGTAGCGGCACCTACGTTTATTACAGCTACACCACCAGCTATCTTAGCTAGGCGCTCCTGGAGCTTTTCTTTATCATAATCAGAATCAGTATCCTCTATCTGGCGCTTTAACTGGTTAATCCTGGCCTGGATATCTGACTGCTTGCCTGCACCCTCTACTATAGTGGTATTTTCTTTATCAATAGATACTCTCTTCGCGTTTCCTAAATCATCTAATGTGATATTCTCAAGCTTGATGCCTAAGTCTTCTGTTATAGCCTTTCCGTTAGTCAGAATAGCTATATCCTCAAGCATTGCCTTTCTTCTATCACCATAACCAGGTGCCTTTACAGCGGCGCATACAAATGTACCACGTAGCTTATTAACTACCAAAGTAGCTAATGCTTCACCTTCGATATCCTCCGCGATAATAAGTAACGGCTTTCCTGTCCTTGCTATCTTCTCCAACAAAGGAAGCATATCCTTCATAACAGATATCTTCTTTTCGTGGATAAGTATATAAGGATCTTCCAAAGACGCTTCCATCTTATCTGCATCAGTTACGAAATAAGGTGAAAGATATCCCTGGTCAAACTGCATACCCTCTACCACATCAAGTGTTGTTGCCATTGACTTTGCTTCTTCAACAGTAATTACACCATCTTTGCCTACCTTTTCCATGGCATCCGCTATAAGCTTGCCGACTGTGTTGTCGCCATTTGCGGAGATAGTCGCGACCTGTGATATTTCAGTATGACCTTTTACAGGCTTTGCTATGGAATTGATATGCTCTACAACTACAGCAACCGCCTTTTCAATACCCCTCTTTAATGACATAGGGTTTGCGCCTGCGGTTACGTTCTTTAAACCTTCGCGATATATAGCCTGGGCAAGTATAGTAGCTGTTGTTGTACCATCACCCGCGATATCTGAAGTCTTTGACGCTACCTCTTTTACAAGCTCCGCACCCATATTTTCATATGGATCTTCAAGCTCTATCTCTTTCGCTACTGTTACGCCATCCTTTGTTATGGTAGGAGAACCAAACTTCTTATCAAGTACTACGTTACGACCCTTTGGGCCTAAAGTCACCTTTACGGCATCAGCAAGCTTGTCAAGACCGGCCTGTATCTTGCGTCTCGCCTCATCACTATATGAAATCTGTTTAGCCATTTGTTTTACTCCTCCTTGTCGTATTATTACGATGTGTTAGCATTTAAACCTTATTTCTTGATTATTGCCAAAATATCCTCTTCCTTGACAATCAGCATATCTTCACCTGTAACGCTGATTTCAGTTCCGGAATACTTACCGTATAAAACCTTGTCACCAACCTTTACTTCCATTACGATTGTCTTTCCGTCTTCTACTTTGCCTTTACCGACTGCCACTATCTTGCCTTCCTGTGGCTTTTCTTTCGCGCTATCTGGTACAATAATACCACCTGCTGTCTTCTCTTCAGCTTCTAACGGCTGCAAGAGCACTCTGTCCCCTAATGGTTGTACATTAGCCATGCCTACACCTCCTTATGTATTTTTAGGCTTTTGTTAGCACTCTTATCCAATGAGTGCTAATTGGTTTTCATTATTATTCCCTTTGAAAATAACGGGATTTTGTTTGAAGAAAGTGTATATTACCAGATTTTACAAACTTGTCAAGTATTTTTTTGAAGTTTTTTGAAGTTTTTCTTGAAGCTGCGGAAATATCAAGTTATTAAACTGCTTGCAACACAAAGTTGTTCGCTAATTTCCACTTTCTATTTCTTTTCCTTGCATGATCCTAATCCCTTTCATCAAAAATGCGAACAAGGGAATCTTCCCATCCAAAACAATATTCTTTCCCGCAAAGCAGTTCAAAGGCGTCAATGCATACCGTATCAATTCTCGCGAACTCTTCAAGCAAGGCCACCAATTCACCTGCCAATCCTCCTACAATACCGTTGGAATCATCCACTCCACCGACTATTAACTTTCTTTCTAAGCGTAAAAGCAGCTTGACCAAAAGATCAGCTGTTTGCCTGTTAACCGGTAAATCAGAAACAATTTCTGATAGCCTATTGCATCCTTCACGCAAAGAGTCTTGATTAGCAAACCAGGTACGTGATGGCCCGCGATAAGGCTTTATGTATCGCATAGACTCAGTGATGTTTCTCTTAACCGCTGTTAATTCCTCTTTATTCAGCGCCTCGCGTCGTCTACTGCACTCAACTTGATGGCAAAGCTCTTTATCCCCATCGTCTAATGGCCTTCCATCCATAACCGCATAGAGCGCTAAAGCAACCATATGCTTACAAAGCGTATCCCTTTCTCCAAGGTAACAAGTGCAATGACCATGTTTATAGTTGCGTGCTGATACGGAAACATGGTACGGTTTCGTTCCCAGAACAACAGCAGAATAATAACCTCCCAGCTGATCTACTTCTGTCACTTTACCGCTCTCGTATAAACCAACCGCACGCTTAAACGTAGCCTCATCAGTAGCAAATTTAATTTTATTAAGGTCATATGATAGAATCATAATTTTTCATTTAATATATACACCATAATTCCTAAATTTTCAAGCTTTTCCCTTAAGCAGAAAGAGACTGCTTCCAAACTATTTCTAGAGATAAGCTCTCTCTGCATCATTTCTCATTAAAACACTGCTTAACGGCATTTAACATTACGTCTTTATTTAATAATTTTATTTCTGACTTATCTTCCAGAAATCTTCCAACATCTTTTTGTACAGCTTGAAAATCTATATCTGTTAATCGTTGCGATATAAATTCCCCGATATTCTCTTTGGTTATTAACAAATCTTGTCCCTGTGTCTGCTTAATAGCGTTATTCAATAAACTAAGATTAGGCATTACCCCTTTTCCTAAGTACCAAAGAAAATCATAAAAGTCCCTACCCTTAATAAATCCTCTGAAAAAACACGCGTGGAGCTTACCCGCGAACAAAGATGGCAAGGTATAATGCGTAATATTTAATAGATACGATTTATTAACTACGCTATTTTCCAGATCTGCTCCTTTTGGCGGATTTGAATCAACCTCGAATTTAATTGAAAGTTTCTGATTATCAAGATTTGCCACACCGATCGCTTTTAACAGTCCTGGAAATCTCAACATGCTCGACTGGACAGTTTTTTGAGTTTTAGTTTTTAATTCTAATGTTAAGCCATTCAGTTTAATCTCATATTCCATAGCTTGGATGATATTATTAAAGTTATAATTAGCTTTATCGACACTAGAAAAATCCAAATCTTCAGAAAATCGTCTCATATCGTAAATAACCCTGAGCGCGGTACCACCAACAAAGGCTAACTGTGAAAAATAACCTCTATCATTTATTATTTTTAAACATAATAGTTGGAGCTCTTCTCGCAACTTATTGATCTTAGCTTCCTGCATCTGCTCAGATGCAACCTGCTGCTTGAGATATTCAATCATTTTACATTTTCCTCCTCAATCCATATTAATAATGCTTGACTAATTTCCCGCATCTTCCTGTTATCAAATAACTCAACAAGCATCTTGAGCCTCTCAGGCCTAAGAATATCAATATTCTGAAACCTGTATGAGATCTCAAGTACTTTTCTATAAGGCTGTCTAAATTTTTTCATATTGAAATAAATGAAATCCAGAATAGCTTTTTCAGGCGTTGCCATAAGATAGCTAAAACCACTCTCATCTTTAAATACCTCAAATCCTCTATATGCTTTTGGTTTAAGATGAGAATAGGCAAAGTCGGCAAGGCTGTTCTGAATACTCATAGTTTTTTTTGTTGTTACAGATGTAACATCATAAACGCGTTCTGGAATAAGGCCGTAATGGCCTAAGACATATTCGAGACTAATGTATGAAGGTCCGTACAATTGATTAGCAATATAAGCTTTAGATACAGGAATCTTTCTATCGGCTTCATTTAAGATATAAATGCCACGCCTTAGCTTGATCAGCAGTCCTCTTGATGACCAGCGGGTCAATTGATTGCGAATTGCCTGCTTATTATTACTATGCAATAGTACGTCTCTGCTAAAGATTATTGGTACTTTCATCGCATAATTTTTGAATTCTAAGTAATTCATGCAATACCTATTTTATGTTTCTATATATAATCAAAAATGGTTATTTTCCGAAATAACTATACACCAGAAAACAATGAATGTCAATAGCTTTAAATTGATTTCATAAGATTTGACAGGAGTACCTGCTTGTGCTTAAAAACTGTTCTTAAGTTATTTCTGCATGGTTGGGGGCTGGGTAGTTACCTGCGTAGCAGGTGTATTAAAACGTGAAATCGATGGAGCAACAAAACCTGTTGCTCTGATAGATGTAAGTATGCCTAATGCCATAAATGATACCCAGAATAGTGAGGATAAAAAATAAAAAAGCGTGCTCCTTAAAAGAGTCCTTTTGCCTTCTAAGTTCTTCAGTGAATTAAGTAGGCCTATTAATGCCACGATAAAGATCAATAGCATAACAAGATGCGAAAGCTTTATTGCGCCAAAAACCGAAAAACTATCCGCTCTTAGGAATTCAT
>Ga0222679_1000867_pt1 | contig 9674 bp, 12 predicted proteins | sample AntAcemetagen939_FD_179843 | JGI IMG/M metagenome (GOLD analysis project Ga0222679, IMG submission 179843) | Saline water microbial communities from Ace Lake, Antarctica - #939 | ecosystem: Environmental > Aquatic > Non-marine Saline and Alkaline > Saline | place: Antarctica: Ace Lake | collected...
AATGTTACTTCGTTTAGTTAAGATAGGCGATGCAAAAGAAATTGAAAAGATGAAAAATAAAATATTAAAAATAAAAGAAGAACAAGCATCTATAAATATAGAAAAAACAGATTTACTTTCTTATTCTATAGAAGATAAATTATTGTTAGAAGTAAATTCTTATGTTACTTATTTAGTGTTAGACAAAGAAATAGAAAAGGATAAATGGGAAAAAGTATTTAAAACCTATGCCGAATTTATGAATTCTGAAGAAAATGCTTTGATTAATCAGGCGTTCTATTATATCAACTTCCTTATCTTTTCTCAGACAATGTAAAGGAAGTAAAATGTATAAATATAACATTACAAAAGAATATTTATTAAAAGAATATGTAGATAATAAAAAAACTACTCGCCAAATTGCTAAACAAAGAGGCTGTAGTTATTCTACTGTTTTGTGTTATTTAGTAAAGTATAATATAAAACGAAGAATAACTGGAGAAATTAACAGAGGCAAACATAAATATAATATTTCTAAAAAGTATTTAATACAAGAATATATAAAAAACAAGAAATCAGTTAAACAAATTTCAGAAGATATTGGATGTGATAAGGTTACTGTTTATAATTATTTACATGATTATAATATTAAAGTAAGAACTAAATCAGAAGCTAAAAAATTATTAAATAGAACAGGTAAAAGGAGTTATGCATATAAAAATGGTAATTATTGTAAAAAATATTACTGTAAAGATTGTGGTAAAGAAGTAAGCATATCTTCAGGGGCTTATGGAAATTGTAGATGTTTTTCTTGTTCACATAAATTAAAATGGAAAAATAAAGATTTCAGAGATAAAATTGTTAAAGCCCAAAGAAAAGGAAGGCAACTTACTCCTAACAAACCAGAAAAATTATTAAATAAATTACTTAATAAATTACTGCCTAAAGAATATAAGTTCATAGGTGATGGTAAAGTAATTTTAGGTGGGTTTTGTCCTGACTTTATAAACTGTAACGGACAAAAGAAGATTATTGAGATGTATGGTGATTATTGGCATAATAAACCAGATTATAAGAAAAGAGATAAAAGAAGACTAATTGCTTATAAAAAATATGGTTATAAAACGCTTATAGTATGGGAACATGAATTAAAAGATTTAGAGAAAGTAAGTAACAAAATTTTAAAATTTAATATAATGTAAAAAAGTAAGGTATAAAATGGACAATATTATAAGGCGACTCGCTAAGTCATACTCATGGCAGGTATTATATCAAAGAGCCAAAGAAATAGGTTCATTCCAACTTTTTGATAATAAAGGAGATTTAACAAGGATACAAGCTATTATGCTTCATTATTTAGAACTCTATAATGGACTTTATACTGATTTAGCGATGGGTGAAGATTTTATTAGTCAAGACGTGATAGATGATATGCTTCGCACAGATGCATATATTTTATATCGAAATAACAAAAGAAAAGATGAACGTGCTCCTAAGAAAAAAAACCAAACAGGTAAAATTATAGATACAAATTCAGAAATACCAAATGTAATCTTTACAAAAAGGTCGTAATATTATGGACAAAAAATATTTAATTAGTTTTTTAGCTTCCCTTAAAGGAGATAAAGCTGTAGTTGGTGGTTTGAATAAAATAAAACAAACTACTAAAAAGGTCGGAATTACTCAAAAAAAAGCTACAGGAATGACTCATGATTTTACTAAAGCTTTGAGACGTGTAGCTATAGTTGTGCCTATGTGGATGGCGTTTAGAATGGCTATGCAAGCAGTAACTCAATCTATGAGATTTTTAACCACTGCTTTTATAGATTTAGATGAAGGATTAGCTAGAATCAAAACAGTAATGCAAGGCACAGGAGCAGAAGTAGAGGCTCAGATGATAGCAGTAAAGCAACATATTATGGATGCATCTACTAAATCTAGATTATCTATAAAAGAATTAGCAGAGGGTTTTTATTTTTTAAAAACCGCTAATTTATCTGCCGAAGAAGCTATGTATGCTTTTGACCATACAGTTAATCTTGCTGTTGGAACTCAAAATAGTTTAGCACAATCGGCTAGAGCAGTTGCTGGTATTTATAATACAATGGGAAAGTATTTAGGAGATAATCTAACTATAAACGAAAAATTCGCAAAAATATCAGATGTTTTAGCTTATACTTATGCTACTCAAGATGTTCAGTTAGGAGAATTAATTGCATCATATACTAAATTAGCCCCTTATATTACTGGTTTATCTGATGGTTTTACTGAATTAACTACCATGTTAGGATTTTTAAATACTAGATTATTAAGAGCAGGAAGAACAGGTCGTTTAACAGGAAGAGCTATATTACAGCTTACCAAAAATGCCAAGAAATTAGCTAATCAATTTGGAATTACTTTTAAACAGGATGAAGCTATACCATTATTAAAAACTATTGGTAAAATACATACAGCCCTTAAACAAACAGGAAAAGCAACAGCAGAGCAAAGTCAGCAAATTCAAAAGATATTTGCTACTAGAGGTGGTGTTGCTATGCGTTTATTGTTAGAGCATTGGGAAGATTTAAATGAACAAATAAAACTTGCTATAGATAATTCAGGTGGTTTTGCAGAAAAAATGAACGAAATTAAAATGGGAACTATTACAAGTCAAACAAAACGATTGCAGAATATTTTTGCAGTTTTATTTGAAGAATATATGACAGGTTATACAGCTACTAAAAACTTAGCAAGTGCTATACAAACTTTAGGAGATTCTTTAGAGGAATTAAAAGTTCCAGCAAAAAGGGCTGGTCAAGTATTAGGGTGGCTAAGAGAAGGTTTGGGAGATATACAGGAATTTTTAATTTATCAAAACGAAGTTACGAAACGTATAGAAATCATGAAAAAAGCTGGTGTTCGTGAAGACCAGATTGAACATTTTATGGCAAATACCCCTAAATTCGCCAAAGTAGATTGGACAAGTTGGAGAGAATACTTAGCAGAGCAAAATAAATTTAGTAAAGAACAGGAAGATAATCAAAAGAAATTAGATAAATTACAAACAAAACAAACTAAATTATTTGATTTATCTTCTAGAGCTTATAAAAAAGGCGATGAAAGTGGTGGAAAAGAATTAGAAAAAAGAGCTAAATTAATGGATAAAATAATAAATGAATTATTACCTAAAGAAGCTCAATTAAGAATAGCTCAAGAACAACGCCAGAAAAATATAAATTCAATTGAAGAAGCTAGAATAGGTTTTGTTGATAAATATAATGCCGAGACCTCACATTCAGTAGCTTTAATGAAAGAAATGGGAGCAAGTGCATTAGCTATTGCTAAATATCAATTAGAAAGAGCAGTTAATGAGGAATTTATTACAGAAGAACAAAAATATAATCTTGCAGTATTAAAAGCCCAACAAAAAGTAATTCAAGAAACTACAAAGCAAAAACAACAGTTAATTACCAAGTTTGAAAAAGCAGAAATAAGCATGCTTAAAATATTAGGAGCTTCTGAATTACAAATATTAGGGGTTCAAGAAAAGCAGTTAAGAAATAGACAACAATTAATAGAACCTATAGCTTATACTAATAATTTATTGGATATGCAATTAGAAAAAGAAATAGCTCTTCAAAATCAAATAAAGAAAAGACAGCAATTATTTGAAAGTGTTATGTCTAGAATTTTAGAAGCAGAAGGGCAAGATAAAGATTTTATAGCAGAAGCTCTTACAGGATTATTACCTGAAACTGGAGCTACTTTTGAAAATGTTTTTTCTAATTTAAGTGAAGGAGCAAAAAAAGTCGCTTTTGATTTAAGAAATTTATTTACTCCAGAACAACAGACAGATTTATTTACAGCTATGATACGAGAAGCTGGAGTAGAAGTTCAAAATATAGCTGAAAGGATTCAAGATGCCATAGAAAGCCAACCAGAATTAGATTTTCAAAAAATAAGAGCTGGTGAATTGTTAATAGACAAGTTGCAAGTCAGAGCTGTTGATGGTTTTACTATAGGAGAATTAGGAAAAGGTGGGGGAGAATCTGTTATGGGTCAACTACCAACTGCTAATACCCCCCCTACAGAAGTTAAAGTAAATTTTAGTTTTGGTAACATAAATATAGATTTACCTGCAACAACAAGAGAAAATTTTCCAAGAGAAGCAGGAAAAGCATTAGAAAAACAGATAGCAAAGTTTATGAAAAGTTCAGATGGAAAAAAAATAGATAGAGATAATATGTTTGAACATACAGATAAAGGTAAATAAGGAGGAAGTAAAATGGCAATTAATTACAACGTGCGAATTATTTTTAATGATGGTTCTGGAGATTATCAGTTTCCAATTGTTCAGTCTGAAACAGGTTCAAATTTAACAGGGAATAAAGATACTATTATAGAAGGTAATAGAGGCGATGGGGCTATTGTTATACCTGGAGGTAAAAGGTCTCAACTAATTACTATAAAGGGAATTTTAACAGGGGATGATTATAAAGCTATTACTACCTTAATGAATACAATGAGAACTAATATTACCACAGATGTAGCTACTTTAACTATGAAGCATTATGATAGTGGAGAAATTATAGATTGGCAATTTACTGTTAAACGTATAACAGAAATTAAATTTCCAGAGACTTTAAGAACAAGTAGTCAAGATTATGAGATAGAGTTTTTGGTGCTTTCCTACTAAAAGGGGATTTATGAAATTAAATCACAAAAAGAATTGTAAATGTGGAATGTGTAAAGCTATAAGAGGAGAAACTAAAGGAAAAAATAACCCTAGTTTTAAATATAATATTTCAAAAAAAGAACTTTTTGATTTATATTGGAAGAAAAATTTATCAACAAAAGAAATAAGTAATATATTTAATTGTCATCCAGCTACAATAATGTCAAAAATGAAAAAATATAACATCAAAAGAAGAACTTTACAAGAAGCTATAAAAAATACTTTTGATAAAGGAGGAAAATCCCATACTTATGGGAAAAGATGGGCAAAAAATGAAAAATTTTATTGTAAAGATTGTGGAAAAGAAATTACTTATTGGTCTTGTTATTATGGTTCAAAAAGATGTCGTTCTTGCTCCGCAAAAAATAGATTTAAAAATCCAAGAAATAATCCTCGTTTTGGTAAGCCTTTTAAACCTAAATGGGGTAAATATAAAGGGGTTAATATGCGAAGTAGTTGGGAAATAGCATATGCTAAATATCTTGATAAAAACGATATAAAGTGGTTATATGAATCAAAAACTTTTGATTTAGGTAATACTACATATACACCCGATTTTTATTTACCAGAGTGGGATTGTTATATAGAAATTAAAGGATGGATGTCTCCTTCAGCTCTTAAAAAAATTAAAAAATTTATAAGAAGATTTCCTAAACAAAAATTTCTTATTTTAAAGAAGGAAGATTTAGAACGAAAACAAATTTTAAAAAGGAGGTAACTTAAAATGGCAACAAATGTAAATGTTATAGTAAATACAGTTAATGCCGATGATGATTATCAAACTACTCCAGCTAATTTCGTAGTAATGGATTTAGTTAATGATTATTTGATTTGGACAGAAGCAAATGATATAAATGGTAATCCTGTTATAATAGATGGAGAGGATGAACCTACGGAGTCCGAATTAAACGAAGCTTCTACGGTTATAGATGCTAGTAATTCAGTAGAAGTAGCTAAATGTTTTGTATTTGATAAAGATGATGGTGCAGGGAAGATTCAAAAAATAGATGGAATGGGCGAAAATATAAGATATAGTTTTGGTTTTAGTTTTGATGGAGCTACAGCTTCTGAGCCTCAATTAGAAGCTTGGGATGATACTAACCATGATTCTACAGATTTTCATGTTTTAGGTAATGGAACACCTGCGGATTCAATGCTTAAAGTTGTTTGCACAACAGCAGGGATGCCAGGTTCTGCTTGGGTTGGTGATGCTTTGGCAGGAGCTTCTAATGTTTTATTGCTTAATAACGGTAGTGGTGGATTAGCGGAATTGGGTTCTGGAATAGCTTCACAGGAAGTTTATTACAATTTAAAAATAGTAATACCTGCTGGTTATTCTACGCCTGCGATAGAACCGTTCATTACAACATTGCGTTATCTTTGGAATTAAGGAGGGATGATATGAGAAAATCAAATCCTTTATTTATTGCCTATTTAAAATCAGGTAAACAATATATAGGAAATAATGATTATTTAGACCCTAAATGGAAAGACATTACAGAAGAAGTAGATAAAGTATTTTTCAGACTGCCTGACGGTAATTTTTTTGCTATGCATAACTATTCAAAATATATTTATTTAGTAGAAGGAACTCAAGATTTAACTGGGCAAAATAGAGGAAAATTAAGAGTAGAATATTTATATTTTATGGGGCTTAGAAATGGAATAGTAGATTCTTATAGAATAACTATGTTTGATAAAAGAAAAGATAGGTATAAGATAGGTGATATTACAAAAAGACAATATAAATGGGAAGAAATGAAAAATAAATATTCCGGGTGGAAATAATGGCAGAAGAAACTAAAAATATAAATAACAAATTTAATTTTAGCCAAGAACTTGATTATGATATAGTAAATAAATTTAATACTGCTGTTTTGGCAGAGACAAAAAATATAAGTAATAAATTTTATTTAAATAAGTTTCAATTATCTAATATATCTAATAAATTTAATATGAGAACTTTACCTATATATGATATAACTAATAATTTTAGAATGATGGCAGAATGGCAGAGGTATTAAAAAGAGGAGTAAACTGTAATGTTTAAACCATTAGGAAAAAGTGCATTTACTGTAAAAATAAATAATATAGATATTACAGAATCTTTAGACTTAAATTTAGATTCTTTACGATGGAAAGAAGTATTAAATTCTGCATCTGAAGCAGATTTTGTATTAGGAATCCCTTATGATAGCAATAGTAAACCAAATTCAGGAGAATCTGTAGAAATTTTATTCAATAGTAATAGAAAATTCTATGGCGAAATTACAACTATCACTAAATCTGTAGAACCAGAAGGAATATCTATTCATGCAGAAGGAGAGTATTATAATCTTAATAAAGATATTATGAATTTTTATGTAGGAAGAAAAGTAGATGAATCTCTTCCAGAAACGTATTACACAACCTATAAAGAAGCTTTAAGTAATCTTGGATGGGCTTTGGATATTGGAGATTTTGTTCCTCCTTTAGAGAGCTATATAAATACAAATAAATCAGATGCTATAAGTAGAATTATTCAAAATTGTGGCACTTTTGCTTGGTATATTGCTTCTGATGGAATTAAAAAATTATGGGAAGGTGGTAAAGGAATTATACTTAATTTAGAAAAACAATCTATAGGAACAAATTTAGGGTTATATCAAGTAATAAATCATAATATTTCTGAAAATAGCACCAATACAATTGATAGAATTAAAGTTATTATGGGAGAGGATATAAAAACAGGATATGATAATAGGTGGAGAGATATAAGAAATTGGACAATTTTTAAAGAAAAAGAAGAGAGTGATAGCACAATATATCAGTATATTTATTATTCGGAGGTTGGTTGGGAGGATTTAAGAGAAAATCAGAGTTCCGAAGATTCTGTAGAAATTGTTTATGATGGATGGCGAATTGTAGTTCCAACAGGATATTTACCAGGATTTCCGTTGACAGAAAAAGCTCCAGGAATAATTCCTTCGTGGGTATTTGATTATGCTAATGAGAATATTCAATATGTATGGCAACTTGTTAATTGGTATCATATAGGAGGTATATATCCAGAAGGAAGAAAATCTCATATTTTTTATGTAGGAAGTCCATCAGGAAGCGGAATTGTTACTAAAACATTAGAATTATCTAGCCTTAATGTCCAAGAGGGAGTAAATTATGAACGTGTAATAGATGTTATTCCTCATAGTTACCAAAAAACAGAGCCTTCTACTTGGACAGGAGTAACAATTAATCCAGCTATTGTAAAAACTAATGTAATTATTCCTTCGTGGAATGATGTTGCATATGCTACTGATATAGCTAATTGGGAATTAGAAAAAGTTAAAGACACTAAAATTTCAGGTTCTTTAAATATAACCTTTGATTGTGCTGAATATTATGGATTAAATTTATCTAAAAGAATAAAATGTAGCGGAATAATAGATTCTCCTATTAATATTACATCCATTGAATATAATATTGGAGATTATTTAGTTACTATTAACGTAGAATCTTTTAATTATTATAATAGAACTGTTTCCATCCCGCTTCACGAAAAAATTAAGGAAATTTAAAAATGACAATTATAAAGAATATACTCATTAAAATTAAAGAATTAACCAAAAATATACTTACATTAAGAGCACAATTAAGATTAATGGAAACTAGATTAAATAATATCGATTCAAAAGCCCAAACTCCTAATTATGATATTTCCTCTCCTATTTTAACTAAAACCCTAGATGCTAATAATATATGGATGGGTGAAAAAGGAGTTAGTTCCTATGCTAATATGGGTAAATTGGATGTTTATTATGATGAGGATGATGATAAATGGAAAGTGAGTGGAATAATAGACGTAAAATATATTTATGTCCATGTCCATGGTTCAGGGGGCAATGAATATGGTAGTATACATCCATTTCCTACTAGGGTTATATATTATTTTGAGGTTAAATACTCAGAATCTACAGATTTTACTGCTCTTTATCATATAGGTTATGAACCCCTTTATGGGTATAGTGTTCATCCAAGAGTCTTTGTATTTCCTAAACTTCCTATAGCAATAAGGGTTTATGTTGGTTATGTAACTGACCCAGGAGCATCTGTTCAATATTTCTCTTCAGAATTAGCTATAACTACAAATAATCAAATTCTTACTTTTATATTTCCATAATTTTACATTGATTATTAATAAGATAGGTGTAATAGAGGTAGTTTAATTGTTATGCAATTCCTTCCATATTTTTACTATAATATCCCCATGACAAGCCAAAGGTTTACAATAACATCCTAATTTGGCGTTCTGAGGGAGTTTTTTTATGGCTTCTATTACCGCACTACCTTGTCCAATAAGGTATTTATCAAGCTCTAATCTAATATATCTTTCATATTTATCTATAGCCATTTGTCTATTACAATACAGACCCATAGCAAAAGGATTACCAAATATACTAGGTCTACCTATATATACAGTATGTTTAGCTTTTCTTAAATTAACTACTTTCATTTTATTTCTCCTTTTCTACAATAAAAGTTAATTTACTTCTTTCAATATCCGCAGGGCTTACTCTTATAAATTTATCGCTTAATATAATGCCAAATTTAGCATAAACACTATTAACCATTTGAGAGCAATTATAACTCTTTCCTAATTTATTTTTAAATCTAAAAATAGATAGTATGCTATATCGCTTACCTGTTAATTTACGAGCGTATTTAATTATTTTTAAAGCAGTTTTTCTACCTACTCCTGTAACTCTTATAATTTTATGAGGAATTTTATCATAAGCTGATAATCTTCTATAACGAACTCCCCAAAAATCAGTATCTACTAATATATTATTGCCTACATATAAACATATATGGTTATATTTAGATTTTGTAACTTTTCTTATTAATAAACCTAATAATCCATAATTTCTTACTAAAAGCATATCCCCTAATTGAATTTTCATTTTACTCTCTTTTTTAATTGTTTTTTATACTTTTTAAGCTT
>Ga0222679_1000871_pt1 | contig 9654 bp, 10 predicted proteins | sample AntAcemetagen939_FD_179843 | JGI IMG/M metagenome (GOLD analysis project Ga0222679, IMG submission 179843) | Saline water microbial communities from Ace Lake, Antarctica - #939 | ecosystem: Environmental > Aquatic > Non-marine Saline and Alkaline > Saline | place: Antarctica: Ace Lake | collected...
TACCTGTAAGCCCTACTGTGCCTGTATCTACTGTAAGAGCTGTAGTCAAAGTAGCGTTAGTTACTAAGTCAGCAGTCCCAGCGGTTGCTGCTTTACCAGTAGTATCCTGATTAAGCGGGAAGTCTGAAGTATATACTCCGTTAGTTACGGTATCTGCGTTACCTTTTAAAGCACCCTTAAACTCTACTGCGGTGATGTCGTATGCACCTACGTCCCAATCAGCTGTTAAAGGTACAGAACCATCTGCTTTCAAATCTCCGCTGCCTGCTGCGGCATCCTCGAAACTTGGGGCTACGCCTGCACCGCCTGAGGTCAAGACCTGTCCGTCAGTTCCTATGGCTATTTCACCAAAGGCTGTAGTGGTAGAAGCATAGGGGATTAAGTATTGTGTCCTTGCGTATGTGTTCTGCGTATCAGGGGCTAAGCCTGTTATGGTGGTTACTGTGTCGGCGTTACCTGCTGTATCTGCCTTGCCAGTTGTATCTTGATTTAATGGGAAGTCTGTCGTATAGACTCCGTTAGTAACAGTATCAGCGTTACCTTTTAATGCACCTTTAAACTCTACTGCCGTTATATCAAACAGACCTACGTTCCAGTCCGCTGTTAAAGGTACAGTACCATCTGCCTTTAAGTCACCACTACCACCAGCAACCCAGGACAATGCACCTACACCATCATTGGTTAAAGCTCCTGCTGCATCAGCAGGGTAATCAGATAAGTCTGCAAAAGCTATCGTACCTGTAAAGTCTTGGACTAAATCCAGCTTACCTGTAAGGGCGTTGATTACATATTGACTACTCATAAGTGGCACTCGCCCTCAATGTCCAACTGCTATATGCTATTTGTCTTAATGTTATTCTATCTGATACATCATAAGTAAATTCGTGTAGTAACCAGCTCGTATCATCAGCACTTAAGCCCTTAGGAGCAAAGCCTAAGTATATAGGCTGACCATCAGTCCTGACGCCATAGTCACACCTCATCTGTTGATTCGAAGGGATTTCAGTAGTCCTAGAAGCCCACAGGTCTAAGTCATAGGTCTTATTCTCTACGTCTGTACTCTTAGTAGCACCTGATACTACTTCTTGATTATTAATATATTGTGAGTCCATTACTTACTCCTTTGATATACTGCTCTCATTGCTTTAAGTTCTTTTAGTTGAGCCTTGTACTGTTCCTTGATTCGGCTCATCTCTTCCATTGTTCTAGCCCTAGTAGCGTGGTATACATTGTCATACTTAGATTCTATATTGCTTATATGGGAGTTGAGTTTCTTTAACTCTTCACCTTTGTTTTTTGCTATGTCTGTTAGAGATTTCTTATGTGAGCCTTTAATGTTCTCCATCTGGTCTCTATAGGTAATGTCTACATCTTTAATACTCTGTGTCATTCTTACCCAGTTAGATAGTTTAGATAGTCTAGTCTCACCCGCACTAGGTTGACCTAACTTAATCTCTAAGTTGTTAATCTTGTTGAGAACTTCTGATGGTGATTTAGCTTCTTCCTTTGCCCAACTTACTACTTTGTCTAGCCCAGGGTTGTCATCAGATGAGTTTATATTAAAGTAACTGTATACTTCAGGGTGAATGATATGTATCTCTTCTGTAGCCATTACCCCGTCAGATACTGGTGACTGTAATACTTTTAAACTATCCTGTGCAACCTCTGTAGCTGATTTTGCTAATCCCATAAGTCTCCTTAGTCTTGAATACACATAATAATAAACAAAAATATAAACAATATATAAATCATATTATTTAAACTCCTTATCCTTGAGTTATTTCGCTACTTTCGCCTGAAGTTCTACCAAGCATATCTCTCATAAATTTATATATTATCCCATACCTTATAAGAGTTTCTGCTGCTCTTAATCCGTGTTTTTTTAAACCACCATAATTAACTATATTAGTTATCTGTTCATACGTTTCTTTTGGTAAAACCATCTGCAATGCTTTTTTATTTTCAGGGTCACTCAACATCTTATTAAAACCCTTAGTAGTCTTTCCATACTCCATAATCTTCTGTGCTGCTTTAGAGTAGTCTTTCATTTTACTATAAACATTATCTATATTGCCAAACTGTGGGAAAGCTTTATTTCTTGCAGCCTTTAAGGAGTCAACAAAACCCATAACTTCTCTAGTAGATGGCTTTACTCCACGACCACCCCAGTTAGCATCTGAAATGTTTTCCTTAATTTGATTTATAAGGTCTTGAGTCTTTTGTAATGTTAGTTTACCTTGAGACTCTAATGCTTTCTTTAACTTAGGAGATGTGTTAAGTAATGTTTTAAATTTTCTATTATCTTCTAATGTAGCCTTGAAAGCACTAAGTTCATTATTTATATCTACAGATTTTCCTGGATTGCGTTCTTGTAATTGAGTTATCCTCTTACCAAACCACCCCGTTAGATTTTGTTTGAACTTATTAAATCCTTCTCTTGTGCCTTTACCAGTAGCTATCTGAGACTTGTCACTAAGTAGTTTAGTAAAATTACTAACTAACTGACCAGCAGTTCCTATAACTGCACCACCTGCTGCTGCACCAGCTCCTCTTAATCCACGAGACTGCCAATTAGAAAACGCCTCTCGTGCTGGAGTTTGTAATGCAGAAGCAGTACCATATCGTGTTGCACCTCTTAATGCTGCACCACCAATACCACCTACTCCTATTTTACCAGCCAACGCTGCACCAGCTTTCATAGGTAAGCCTCTAACGAATCCACCAATATTAGCTGCTGTGTCTACTAATCCAGTTATATCCTTACCCTCTTTATCAAAACCTGCTTTTATACGAGCCTCTGGTGCTTCATAGCCCATACCCTGGAGTGCCTTATTGGGCAAGCCACCTAACATCATATTGCCATACTTCCAAGCAGGAGATGATAGTTGTTGACCTGTAGCGAGTAGTCCAGCCTGTGTAGGAGAGAAACCTTTAGCCATAAGTTCGTCAACAGAAGATATATCCCAAGCTGGCTTACGAGTTTTCTTAGTATCAACCTTCTCGTCCATTAAACCACTAAAGTCATACTTACCAGTAGCAGTTTTTTCGGTGTCGTCCATTAATCCTGTGAAATCATAGTTAGCCATTACAGCAAACCTTTCTCAATAAGTTTAGCAATAACTTTCTCTCTCTTAGCTTTAGGGTTATCCTTAGTTGCGTTATCTATTAGTGCTTGCTCTTTAGGATTAAAACTTGAGTTCTTTGCTAACCAATCAAAACTTCTTTGGGCGGTATAAGGTTTATCCATTAACCCCATACCACGATACATAAAGTTATATTTACGAATTAAGTCTGCCTCAAAGGAATCCATCTTTTTATTACGCATATCATCTGGTAATGGATTACCTGCTTCATCAAGTAACACAACATTAGCTTTATTCTTTGTAAGAGTTGTAGTCATTAATGCTATATCTTCTCTTATATTACCAGAGAACTTAGATAGTGTATTCTCAAACTTACTTGCCATTTGAGCAGAACGAAAAGCACCTAACTGACGCATTAACTCTACACCAAGTTCAGGTCTTAAAGCGTCTAATGCTTTCATAAGTGGTGTCATTTTAGCTATACCACCAGCTTTTTTAACTACCTGTGCTACATAAGCGTCAAGACCACCCTTAGAGAAGTCAAGTTTAACACCAAATCCCTTTGCCCAATCAGACAATTCTTGGTATGCCCTACCACCTACTTCCATATAGTTGTTCATCTTAGGGGTCATAACATCAAACTTAATCTGGCGTTGAACACTCTCTTCGTTCCACTTATTAAGAGCTTTGACTTTACCACTTGCTTGTTCTTTAGAAACAGCAAGCTTAGCTGTGTCAACAGGACTAAACGCTGTTCCTGATGGTTTCATTACTAACCCAGGTTCTGTAGCGTCAGTTAATCCAGGTATATTCTCTGGTAGGATAGGTGCGTCAGTTGATTCTTCTTTTCCAGCACCACTCTTGTCCATTTGCTGTGAAATCATCATCATAGCCATAGCATCCATAGGTGAAGTAGTAGTTCCCTTTTGTCCAGCCATTAGAGTCTTAAATGTACCAGCTGGGTCTGTCCAACCTGATGCTAGACCGCTAAGTCCAGCACCTAGTCTTGTAGCAGGACTTCTTCGTCCTTGTCCTTGTGTCATTAACTCCATCATCTCTCTGGGAGTAAGTTCTGTAGTTTTCTTTTCAGCCATCTTATTTCCCCCATCCCATAAAGCCACCACCTTGTCCAGATATGCCACCAAGTAATCCACCTGCTGCACCTAATCCCTGCATCCAAGGTGAAGGTTGAGAAGCCATCTGTGCGTTAGTGTTATACATATTTCCGTACATACTGCCGTAAGTTCCATACCCCTGTTGCATACCACTCTGTACGTTACCATAGTCATACCCACCCATTAAGTTAGGTGTCTGGACTTGAGGTGATGATACGTTCTGTACTGTAGGTACTGTTGCCCTACCTGTAAGAGCCATAGCTTGATTCTGTCTACGCCCTAGCTCTGATGTTCTCATCTGTTCCTGTCCCTGTGCATAAGGGAACTCAAAGCCTGCCATCTTCTCTGATACATCTGAAGGCATCATACCTGACTTACCTAGTCCAGAGAACCCCCAAGTGTCCATATAGTCCTGTCTGAGGTTCTGACGGGCAGTATTGTACCCTGTACCATACCCACCTGGGTCATAGTTTGTAAGGTAATCACCCTGCATTAAGTCACCAAGTTGCTGTTTAGCAGCATATGCCTCTGGCTCATATTGTTGCTGAAGCTCTTGCTGTTGCTGTGCATACTCAGGTGCATACTGTTGCTGTAAGTCCCAAGCCTGTTCAGCATACTGAGGTGCATATTGTGACTGTAAGTCAAACTGCTGCTGTGCAAGTTGTGGAGCATACTCCATCTGTAGCTCTTGCATCTTTGGATAATTAGCTACATATGCGTCAACCGATTCTGCTGTTGTTGGTTGGCTTGGAGGTGAAGGTTGTTCTACTTTTGTGTCTCCGCCCATTACTTTCTCCTTACTTTGTAAATCTTAGGTTTCCTATCTGGGTATTTATATCCTCTCCTAAAAATCATATTGTTTGCTTTAGGGTTTGCTTTGAAACCTAAATTAATTAAATAGTGTATAGTTTTACTACATCTGTAGTCAGTTCTTACAACACAGTCTAAAATGTTTACTGTGTCTTCGTTCCAATTCCACCGTGCTACTGCCACTAAACCTTTAGGGTCTTTTAGTTCTAATAAAGTCTTGTACTCTTTGTGTTTTAAGATAATCTCGTATAAGTTCTCTGGTAGAAAATTATCGTAGTTACCGTCACCGTTGTCGTATATAAAGGTAACAATATCTTTTATGTCTTGTCTACAATTATCGGGATTAAAACTGTTAATAACAAGGCTCCAACTATGTAAGCGATTAGGTTAATCCAGGCTAATGGTAAGAAACAAAGTGCAGCCAGTATAGCAACAGTTGTCCTTGTTCCTATAGTAGCCATACGGTCTATATTGTTGTCTGGCTCATTTTTACCACCACATATCTTCCACCATATCCTACCAAGGTGAGAACCCTCATCTATACAAGTGCCATCTGATAGGTAGGTAGGTATGCCGTAACCCATAGTTAAAACTATATAGAATAGTATTCCACTAAGTATTATATATAAGGTAATTGGTATTATGGGTAACACTATAACTAATGGACAGCCTATACGCCTCCAGTTCTTTGACGTGCCTTCTGCTCCACCTATACCACAGAGTAACCCTGACAGTAATGCTGATAATATTCCCCACCACCCTTGAAAGGTTATCCATACTATTGAGTAGGCTATGCCTACATATATTTCTTCTTTATTTAGTTTCACGATAGTGGTATCCAATAGATAGAACACGAAGCGTTACCGACAACTGTCCAAGTATCACCGCTTTTAACTGGGCACATAGAACCAAAACCTTTAGCTGCTCCAGAATAACCTTGGTCACCTGTCCTTGCTGTTGCAGAAGGTGTATTTATAGTAAAATAAGTATTATCTCCATTTGCATTTACTGTAACAAACCCATCAGTAGTAGCTGTATATTCTGTTCCTATAGAGTATCCAGAAACCCAAGAACCTAAAGCTGCCTTAGTTACTCCAGCTACTTCATCATCTACATACTTTTTGTTAGATACTTCGTAGTCTGCGTCAGGTGCTGCTGAAGGTGTGTGTAAGAACCCAGATGAGTCTGCTATTACTATGACACCATTAGTAGGTGTAGCTGAAGCCTCTGCTCCGTCTACACTATCTGCTTGTAAGTTAGTCACCTTAGTTGTAGAAGCTACTGTAAATGGTGCTGTACCTGTTGCTATGTCTGATATAAATTGTGTACCTGTAATTGTATAAGCACCTACGTCCCAGTTAGCGGTAAGAGCCTGTGAGCCATCTGCCAGTACAAAGTCGGTTGAATCCTTACCATCTACTTGGTCTACATTAAGATTATCTACTACTGTAGTAGAGGTAATAGTTAAAGGTGCAGTTCCAGTAGTCTGGTCTGCTACTAATATCTTTGCTCTAAATTCAAAAGCACCTATGTCTACATTAGCTGACTGCCCTGGTAAATGAGTAAGTAAGTAATCGTGTGAAGTAGCAACTGCTGAAGAGTCCATACCTACTTTATCTTCTAATCCCTCTATGGTATCTGCATTATTATTATGGTGTGATGCTATGATAGTAGTTACATTATCAACAACATCTGCCATTGTTTGTTTGCTTGTAGGATAAGTAGTGGACATATTATTGTTCCTTTAGTATATTAGAAAACGGTTTAAGTGTATCTGTCATATCGCTTTCAGGTTTAAACTTCTTATCTGGTAGAAGAAATAGAAGATTGTTTGGACTATCCTTAGTCTTCTTTGTATCAGCTAGATACATTATATCTTCTTTGTTCTGTGCTATATAAACTCTTTCTAACATATAGTCTTTCTTCTTCTCAATATCTTTTTCACAATGAGGACACTTACCGTATCTAGTCTTCCATTGTATCGGAAAGTCCTTAGTGATAATCTCTTTTATCTCATACTCTAACTTGCTTCTGCCTACTGCAAACTTTTTCTTCTGACCTATCTTATACATACTATCTCCTGTTAGTTAACTTTCTTCAATGCCTTTACAGCAGAACCATCATATATCCGTATCTTGCTCGCTAAAGCATGACCAGTTGCAACTAATGGAACACTACAAACACAAGCATTACCACCAATATCTTTGTTATACATTCTTAATTTGCTATTATTGGCAGCAACTACACCACTTGGCGTACCATCGTGAGCGTAACTACATATTATATCCTGGTCACCTATCTGTAATGCTGATGTCTGTATCCCCTCTGGCGTAGTATCTATCTTTATATAATCAACATATAATGTTGCACGTTCATTAGTATTGGCAGCCGTATATATCGATATTCTATTCCTAACTGCTGTATCAACTGAAGTTAAATCAAACGCATAATGAACATTATTGGCGTAAACATCGCATAGTCTGCTTGCTTTTATGACGTATCTATATGTTATCCAATTATTTAAATAGGCATCAGCAATACCAGTTAATTGGTAGTTGTAAGAAGTACCATCATTTAATCCCACTAGAGAATGACGTGTTCCTCCACCATCTGTTCCGCTTCTTCCCATTCTAAAAGCATTATAATCGCTTGAACCATCTTCCATTCTGACATAATACCCATAAGTAGTTTCGTCTAACGCAAACAATGATTTCATTTCTATTGTACAAGTTGCTGGTATTGATAATCCCTCTTGGTAAACTAACGCAATAGAACCATCACCAGTAGCATCAGTTGGGAAGTCTAATTTTAAACAAGACTTGCTATCATATGTAACTGAGGACGCTACTCCACCACCAGTAGAACCATCAGTCCAAGCTGATATATTTGCAAAGTCTTCGTTAAGAATATCCCAATCAAGTGCCATTACAAGTCCGTCCTAAACCACATCTGACCAGTAACCGTCATACCTGTGTCATCGGTTCTATTCTCTACTATGAAGTCTATTGCTTGATGGTCATTAAAATCGAGATTACCGTGCATTACTACAGAATCAAAATAACCTACCCCATCTATCCATATATCTTTCCATTCAGCAGCATCACTACCTATGTCATAGGTAGCATTGGTTGGTAGTAAGTCAGTATTACAAGCACCTATACCAGACAATGTATCTAAGTATGCTGTGCCATTTATATATATATCTTTCCATTGTTTAGCGTCTGAACCCAAGTCATAGGTGTTATCTGTATCTGATATAAGTGATTCATTAATAGCGACAGAAGCAAGGTTACTAAGTGCCTTTACAGCAGCGTCCATAGTTTTAAAACTTGGAGCAACTCCAGCACCTCCTGAAGTTAATACTTGCCCATCATCACCTATGGCTATCTGTCCTATTGAAGTAGTAGTAGCAGCGTATGGTATTAAGTATTGAGTCCAGGAAGATATACCTGTACCACCATCTGCAAAAGAAATGTCTGTTCCACCTGCTCTATATAATGCTGAAAATGTTCCAGGGGTTCCAGCACCAGTACAAAGATAAAGATTGCTTGATTCTACCTCTAAGTCACCTATAACAGAAGCACCAGATGAATGACCTGTACGATTATACATTCTTACATCTGAATATACTCTCTCTGTCTCACAACTTATAACTGGCTTACCAGAGTTACCTAAGTAGAACGTAACACCTTCTCCGTATAAGCCTTCGTTATATACTAAATCGTTATACAGTTCACCAGTATTGCCATTTTCTCTGTAGGCTAATCCAGCGTCACCTAATTCAACCCAAGGTAATTCAGATGAAGTTTTAAAGTCGTTGCTTACTATAGAACTTTCTACTATAGTGGCATACTGTATAATACCAGAGGCAAATGTAGGTGCATTACCATCAGTAGGTATCTTAAACACAAGACCTAATGTGTCATCATATCCTCTAAGTCCAGCAGAGTCTATAAGTACACGGTTAAAAGCAGGGTTATCAGATGTTCTGAATATACCACCTGTGATAGTTCCTGATGTTACCTCACCTATGTTAGCACTAATAGCTGATAGAGAGTCAACTTCTATCTTAGTAGCGTCTACTGCACCTGCGTATATTTTATCTGAAGTAACAGCAAGAGCAGCTAGTTTAACTGTAGTTACAGCACCTGCATCTATCTTAACTGTTGTTATAGCGTCTGCGTGTATCTTATCTGCCGTAATAGCGTTAGCTTGAACTATCCTTGCTACTACAGAATCGCTTGCTATCTGACCTGCCTCTATAGAGAGAGCAGTAATCTTTTCATTGGCTACTATTGTACCAGTTGCTATATGGTCGTTGACTATCGTTCCATTAGGTATCTCTGATGCCACAATGGATAATACAGCATTAGCAATAGCAGCCATAACCAATATAGGGTCGTAGTCTACTCCTACTGGCAGATAATAAGAATTGTCAATCGTTATTGCCATTAGTCCCTCGCTGGTATGACGTAAGACTCAACTGTCCAACCATTCATTACTGGCTGAGAAGTATTAGTCGCATTCTGTCTGAATCTAAACTTAATCTTTTTCCATTGACCTACTGTGTCTAGTGGATAGGTAACTGATGTCTTTGTAGTTCCTAACAACACCCATCCAGCATCGTCTATATTGTAATAGACTGA
>Ga0222679_1000874_pt1 | contig 9634 bp, 22 predicted proteins | sample AntAcemetagen939_FD_179843 | JGI IMG/M metagenome (GOLD analysis project Ga0222679, IMG submission 179843) | Saline water microbial communities from Ace Lake, Antarctica - #939 | ecosystem: Environmental > Aquatic > Non-marine Saline and Alkaline > Saline | place: Antarctica: Ace Lake | collected...
GCCTATTCAAAGGCGCAAGTTCACCTGTTAGTAACCAGCATAGGGCTCTTTCTAAAGTTACTTCGGCGCCCACGTTGTTATGAGTAACCTTTCGGCCTATTTCAGGTGTTTTTACTTTCTTCCACAGCGCATAACCTTTGCGCGGTTCCCCAAGTTGAATATAATCAGTGTATAAGTAATTAAGTGGGTGGTCCCCGTCTTTACAATAAATCACACTTTCGGCATTGGTATGAATTTGAATTTTGTTTGTGTTGGCTAGATTCATAAAAACCTCGCTCGCAGTATCTTAGCTACACAATCCAGTGTAGATGCTACCGTAGGTCGATTATACCCATGATGCTCCACCAATTGTTTGCATATGCCGTGGGGCTCAAAGCGATAACCTTCCCAGTGGTCAACCAAATCTTCTAAGGCCGTTCCGCTACGCAATAGGCGGGTCGCTAAACGGCATTCACTTTCGATCAATGCACGTATGTTGTGCTCTTGTAACCCGCTCAGTGTAAGGCTAACCATGTCCACTTGCTCTTCAAAAGAAGCCACCGTTAGGTAACATTTATGCTCCGTCTTTTCTGCATCATTGATAACGAATTTGATTGTTACGGATGGTAGGCCTTCTTTGTAAAGATGCTCTTTTGCGCGTTGCTTGCGTGTTTTTTCAGGCATTTATATTTCTCCATGAAAAAATGTCAGTACAATTTCTTTTGTCCAGCGACCTCTTAGTCCTTTGGCTTCAGCTAAATGCTTTACTACGTTACGCTTAGCTAATCGCCCTTCAACGCACCAAAGAACATCGGCATAGCCGCCTATGCTTTCTAGCATTCCTCCTCTAGCTCCCATAGAGTATGGATTACATGAAGCACACCACGGGAATAGACTATCATCGGTTCCTCGGTAAAGCGATAAATACGTAGCTTTGTTTGAGCAGCAATGGCAGGTTTCCTGTAAAGAAACCATATCAAATTGTTCAATACACCACAAAGCATGTTCTTTTAAATAAGCATATTGTAGTAGTTCCGGCTGTTCTAGCCACCAACCTATGTAATCTGGAAAGGTTAAGACTAAACGCTCTATTAGAGCGCCGGCATGCTTTCCAAAAGTAATTGGCAATCCCCGATGGCGCTGCTTAGGCCAGTGCTTTCTAGCCTTAGACATGTAACTTCCTTATCTCGTCTAATTCATCTCCATATTCTAATGACACTTCATCCTCCCAGGCGCACATGTTTGATTGCAATACAGTCACCTCAATAGGAAGTATATTCCCATTCAAACACTCGTCACAGCGCCATTTACCTTTATGTTTTGTTAAATCCCTTCGTTTAGCTGGTTGTTCGCATGCTTCACACACCGTTACCGGCGCCGTCCTTCTCCCCTTTTTCATTTGTATTTCCTTTCATTTTATTCTTCTACGTCGTCTTGGGTTAAAAACTCCGCAATTGTATCCATCCTATCGGCACGCAGGTATTTCATGGTTGTTTCCGTTGAGGTGTGCCCTAGAAAGTCACGAACAATTAGTATATCACCACTACGCTCATAAAGACGATGAGCAGCTGTATGCCTGAATCGGTGGGTATGAACGCCTTTCGGGTCTATGCCGGCCAGCTTCGCGGCCATTTTCAATTTGCGCGAGATAACTTGATATGCTGCGTCCGTTCCTCCACCCTTCTTGGCGGTAGGCGAAATCAAATCTGATAAGTATTTCCACTTCGGCAGCGCAACCAGCGTTTCTAACTCCTCCATAACAGTAATGATAGGTAGTTTACGCTCTTTGGAGCCCTTTGTAACGATGATAAGCACTCGCCCATCGTCCAAGGCAGCTTGAATCCTGCGTTTCTCCATCCAGGCCAAGTCAACGCCGGCACGAAGACCAAGTTTTATCATGAGACTGAGGGAAGCCCATAGCCAGGGAGGGTGTTCGAAGTTGTCATGCCACTTGTCGATCACTGCGAGGATGGAATCTACTTCTTCGAGGCTGAATGGTTGAACAGCCTTGTTACTTTTACTTGCACCCCTGGTTACTTTCGTAAGCTTGCGCTTCATCGATACGGAATTGAGGCTTGCAAACAGTTCCTCATCCTCAGTGAATGTAGCATATTGCGTTAAAGCTGCCTTATACGTGTGTCTACTGGCGTTAGATAGGTTAGCACGGGTAATCATGTTGGTGGGGTTGTCTGGGTACTTCTCGAGCATGCGACTAATTGAATTGATGTATGTCTTAATAGTTTTCTTGGCTAACGTTTGCTCTTCTAGAAAAGCTTGAAATTGTTTAAGGTCACTCATTTAGAGGCTTCCTCAGTATCTCGATCTTCATTAGCGGCTTCACGCCCTTTTTCAAGCCCTTGATTATAGGATTCATTACGTTCAGTGCTAAGTCGTGTTTTAAGATCCTCATAGTCTACTTTGAGATCATTCAATTCTTTTTGTAAGGCATCATCAGTGGGCTTGTTCGATTTTAAAACTTCGTTTTCTTTAGCCAGCATTGAGACATGTATTTGCAAGTCTTTAATCACACTTTCAGCTTGCAAAACCTTCTCTTGCAGGTAAGCTGATCGAGCAGAAAGCGTGAGAATCTGGTCGTGAGCATCAGCGGATACTGCATTTTCGAGTAAATTCTTAGCTGCTTCTGTGGCGCCGCTGGCCTCAGCTATCGTTTGTACCAATTTGAGTATTGACATTTCTTAATTCTCCATTTCAGTTCTAAATCTGTAACCATTTATACGCTCACGCCTTACATGAGTAAATAACTTGTCTAAAACGCCCACCTCTGATATATCCTCAGCGCCGTAATCCCAGGAGCATTGGCAGCATTCAATTCGACCGAAGGCGCCCATCGTTTCTTCATCGGGGTAGGTCGCATTATAGTCTTCTCCGTCATCAGTATAATATTGAAGAGGACCATCACAGATAGGACATTGAGGAGCACCATCCCAAATTTGCAAAGACTCATTAGAATTCATATTTCATCCTCCGATATACATTGAACAATAACATTCACTTATCGTTCACGCTTCTATTGCGGCTATAATTATTAACAATAACTGGAGCACTACAGTAAGGGCAATAAATAAAGCCATTTTCACTCGGGCCATTACATGTAAATTCCCAAGGCCCGCCCCCACAAGATGCAACCCAAAAACCATCGCTATCTTCAGTCCAAGCGCATTCTTTAATAGGGGTGCAAGGTTCCTTGACATACCCCAACTCTTTCAATTCATCCTCAGTAAGATATGACCCTTCGTTGCCCAAGCGAATAACCAGACCATCTGCAGGCGCCTCCTGCATAGCCCAGCCGCTTCCTTTAAGAGGCAAACCAGCCATTTCACCTTTATGTACTCGTGCGACATACAGTTTCATTTCTCAACCTTCCGCATAGCAAACTTACCTAATAATGCTTGATTTAGCAAGAAAATACCTTTTGGATCCACAACTACTTTACTTTTGAGCATCCAGCTAATGTAAGGCCTGGGAACGCTCTTGAGGCTTTGCCCCATATGCTTACCAAAATTGATGCATACTTCATCGTCCTTCCACTTGAGTTTACTTTGAAGGTCGATGGCATCTTTATTATGGACTACATCTTGAGCATCGGCGCCACTCATGGTAGAGCATAATTCATTGTATTTATTAAGCTGCTCGGCTATAACCTGCCAAGTGGTCATCACATCGCCCATAGCTGTATGCGCATCCCTGATATTTCCTTCGCAGTAGAACTTGTAGGCGCCGGCTAGGGTGTGTGGTTGGAAATGCACGAAGATTTCATATCCGTCCACAAACGCCCTATCCTCGAGGGAAAATTCTACTTTAGCTCGTTCAAATTCACAAAGGAGCAGCGGAATATCATAGCGCACAATGTTGTAACCGCCTAGATCACAGCCTTCCATCCACTCTACAAGGTCTTTGGCTACGTCTTTGAACGTCGGAGCATCTTTAACATCTTCATATTTGATGCCGTGGATGTCAGAAGAAGATTTTGGGATGGCGCCACCAGGATTGACCAGAAATTCCTTCTCGTCAATCTTATCAAATGTCTCCCAGTCTAGTTTAACCGCCGCAAATTCGATGATTCTTGCGGTGTTAACATCCAACCCCGTACTCTCTAGATCGAATACAATCAGTGGTCTACTCATCTTCTTCCTCTTCCTCGTCGCCGTAAGGATCCTCTTCTACCTCAACTCGTAGAGACTCAATTTCAGCTTTTATCTCCTCCTTGATTTGAGCACTCCTTTCAGCCCGTGCAAACTCTTTTCGGGCTCGCGCAAGCTGCGCCTCTTCTGCCTTCTGTAAGTCCTCCTCGAGGCGCTTTAGCATTGCCTGGCGCTTTGCTAGCTCCTTTGCCTTCTTCTTGTCCCTGGCTCTCTCTTTCTTTATCTCGAGCACGGCTTTCTCACCCACCATATGAAAGAATGGCGTGAGAAGGGCCAATAACCATAATGGCGCTACAAATATCATTTCTTTGCTCCTTTTTTCTTTTTAGCTGGTTTCTTCTTTTCGAGAAGTGTAAGGACTTTATCAAGTTTGGCGCGGGCTTCGGGGTCGTGAGATAGCATCGTGCCATACACGTCCATTTGACATTGCGGCTCTAACGTTTTAATCCACTCGATCACGTCATCTAAAAAGCGGCATTCTGAGAAGCCAGGCAACCTTTCAAGTGCCTGTATAATTCTCTCGTGCTTAGCAGTCATTATTTTGACATCGTTCTGTAACCGCCCGATCTCTTCGCCCTTCTCTTCAAGTTCCCCAAATAAGCGAGACGCACGATCCGACATTCGACCAGCCGTTTCTTCCCAGTTGGCAGATTCGGCATCCAAACGCTCGATCTCTTCTTCTAACTCAAGCCAGTATGACAGCGGTTTATTCTCAAATCGAATTTCTTTGCCGTATTTATCTTGCAAGCGATCAATTTGCCCTTCCCTCGTTTCAACTAGTGCCTCTGACCGTTTTAGGCGATTATTTAGCTCGGTGGTTATGTCCGATAAGCTGTGCTTAAGGCTTGTTAGAGCTTCATCCTTTTTTGCACAGCCGGGGCATGTACGGTGTGCTAGCGAGATATCAGGCCATGTGCTAGGGGAGTGCGTTATTGGTACTACTGGCTCCTCTTTGACTTCGCGCCAATCAGCATGCATACAGGTGTTGCTAAGCACGCTGCGCCAAAAACCCTCTGAGGATTTGTCAACCCCAGTGTCATAGTGACACGCATTCATCCCACATCCTCTACATTCAAGTTTCATTCTTGCACCCCTTCGTTTCTATCAGCGGTTTCCATTATTTTAAGCGCTGTGACTATCTGGCATGGCTTTTTACCGCCCGCAAGAGCCATTCTTGCCAACAAATTATCGACTTCTTTGTGGGTCATGGGAGCTATTTTTTCTTCTGCTGCTTTTACCAACTCATTTCGATCCCATTCATACACTTCAGGGTCAATACCTACAATATCTTTGAGGATAAGTATAGCTTTTTCAGGCCCCACTTCTTGCATCGCCTTAGTAAATGCCACGGTTACTTTAGCATATTGAGTCATATCTATCATTTGTCCTATCCTTTCAGTCGTTTACACTCAGTGGTGAACAATAACGTATCCTTATCCTTCACGTCGCCAATATCCGCCATCGCTGATTTCAGCATCTGCCGGCGCATCTTTAAGAATACGTTGCCAGCACTCCTCAGAATCGAAATCCTGGTACTCAGGCATCTGCTCGCCATTCTGATTAAAGCACATGATGGCGCCATTCTCAAAACGATATGCGTTGGCGATGGTGGTTCTTATTCTTCTAAGGACATCAATTACATTACTCATTTTCATCTCCTGACTGATAAGTACCTTTATCCTTCACCACGTTATTCTCCGTTAGCTTTATCTATTACTTCCAGATCGCCGCTAGCAAACCAGGCAATAACCCGTCCTACCGCACCATCAACAGGAATCCAAGCAGTTTCGCCAGGATACGGATCATCGTCATCCATTTCCCACCCGTAACGAAATTCCAGTAGCCGGCCCTCAAATTGCTTGGCTTCTTCTTTTATTGGGCGCCCTTTATACTCTACTCTTGATTTTATTCGTGCTTTCATCACTCCTCCACACTCAATAAATTGCGCAAGTCTTCCAGCCCTTGTGCATAGTGGTCACCATCAGGCTTATGAAAACCAGTACAACTAAGAGCCTCATAAGCCCAATCGTTAAGGTAGTCCACCCAACATTCATCCAAGCCAAGTTCAGTCAACATCTTGTGGCCTGCGGAGCAACATAACGGCTTACCCTGGCTAAAGGCGCCTAAGATTGTATCCTTCTCGCTTTGGTTCAGCGGACGCTTAACACGATGATGCTTATCGGCCTCTTTTAAAGCTGTATCAGCAGCACACTCCACTTGAATTGCTTGTTTAAGATCGTCCTTAGCACGTTTCCATTGAATCAAAGTTTTCATTGCTTTACTCCCTTTACTTGCACCCCTGGTGAACAATAAGCGCCCTTATCCTTCACCTCTTTGTTTATGCAGGATTCGGTTTAATTCACGGAAATCGTAAGCCCTAGCAGTTACAGTATCCATGTTCGGGAGATCTTTTATCAGCTCATAATTCCACTGACCAAACCATTCCCTCATTTCCTCCACTGCAGCTTCGGCGTAAGCTAAACGAGCTACCAGGTTATCACCAGCAGGGAAGTGATAGGCATCACAGCATGGACATCCAGCCTTCTTTAATGCAGCCTCGGCTTTCTTAGCACGAAGAGTCAACTCAGCTCGTTGTTGGCGCAAGCCTGGGGCACAGGGCGAATCAATCTGCCCAATGCGCTTGTCTGTCACACCACATATACCTGCAACGAGATAAGGTGAATCAACATGTTTCGAGCGATCTATATCCTCATAATATGGGCATCCGTCGTCGCATACCGGCTCACCGTTCTGCCAATAATGCTTGATTTCAGTCATCTCATTTCCTCCATTAATCTGCTGAATGATAAGTGCCCTTATCCTTCACCTTTCACTAATCTCCATTAAGCTTATCGCATAATTGAGCGTGAGCAACACGCATCAGCTCAGATAGCTCAGTAACCCATGCTGGTGGGCAGGCCTTTTCGTCATCGGCATACCGCGCCATTGCATCAAGGATGCTGAGTATTCGTTGATAAGTTACTTCTTCGCGCCAAAACTTTTGCGGCTTTAAACCTAATGGTGGCCGCTCTACTTGCTTTTGTTTTGGGTAAAAATTCATCTTCCTAATCCTCCATTAATCCACTGAATGATAAGTGCTCTTATCCTTCACTTGTGCTTTTATGAGCGTTTTAACCTTCTTTGTTTGGACCTCAATTTTTGGGCAGCAGACTGTATAATGATAAGGTTCAAGTTTGCTAACAGCCCAGTAACGCTCTAGTTTCTGCTCATTAAATGCTTGCTTCATTAGTAGTGCCTAATCTCCCATATAAGAGTATTTCGGTGCGGAAACATACCTAAATTCCGGTTAGTGGCTGTAAGCTCAATTATAGGCGACCGTCCATTAGGAGAATAGCGATCAAACAGCTCTCGCAAATCATCTACATCAGCGGGGGTGCAATACCGCGATAGCAGTCCCCATATCTGTAAGCCCCCATATAAATGGCGTCCACTATCCGCCAGCGCTTTTCGCATTTGGGCCTTTTGATGCGTATAGTAGAAGACCCAATCTCCGTCTGGACAGCCAACTTCTCCTTGAAGTAGAATCGCGATGGGAGGGAGTATTTCAGACACGTAAAAATCACCTGGTTTAAGCTGTAATTTACGCACAGTTGTTTCGAGATTCTTACGCGGAACCGAAGCTCTAAATTTATTGGATGCTGCTTTAGTCATGCGCAGTCCCGCAAAGGCGTCATCTGATTCAGCAAGAAAAGCTGCTGCAGAGGTCCAAACACGGGGACTATTTCCCGCGAGCCCTTTTGTTGCGAGTTGGTAATACTCACGTTTAGATTGTATCAACTGAGGACGTATCATCCACAAACCCCAAATTCTTTGGCTAAATCTTCATACAGCGTGGGCATTTTTTCCCAAAATTTCTGCAGGGCCTTCAACATCACACCACGAATAATCGGGTGCGCCGCTTCAGCACAGCGCAATCTGAAAATATGGCGCCATTCTCTCAGATTAGCTCCCACAACGATTTCTGATTTCAACCCTATGGGGAGCACCGACCGGGCTATCTGCGGCTTTACGCCCGATTCAAGTAACCCCAAATAGAAACGCTCAGCGGATATCATGGCATCCTCCCAGGCTTTTCGAATCACATACTGCTCTCGATCACCATCCACAGCTTTCTCTAAACCTGGCTGTTCAACTACGGTAATTTCGTTACCGAATTTACCTTTGCTATAATTACAGTACCTAGTTGACTCTTGAGCAAACGAGCACAGCCTGTGCCGAACCATTTCGTGAGTCAATCCCCTATCAGCAATGATCCTAGCTGTGGCGTATCCAAACTCGAGCATTGCGTGGTGTCCACGATCTCGAAGCATATGCACGAATTTCTCAGCTGATTCGGTAGTAATCTTATCCTCAGATTTATAGCAAGTGCGTCCAGCCGCCTCAATAGCTTGTTCAGGGCTACTGCCATCTTCTGGAGCATAAAACGTTACTACAATACTCGGCTTCACAATCTTCATTTTCATGTCCTCCTAAAAACTTTTTAATCTGCTGAAGGATAAGTACATCTTATTGTTCACACTGATTATCCAAACATCTTTTGAGCGTCTTTTTGGTTATCAAATAACTTACAACCCCAGTAAGTTAAAGCTTCGGAATCAAACAAATGTTTTGATTTATGATCCTCAAAGAAAGCAATACAGGCAGCACAAAAGTCTACGCCTTGACCATAACCCATAAGATCGGCTGTTCCACATTCACCTGTAGCTGCATACCCCTCAACCCATATCTCAAAAGATTTTTTGTTTTTAGGCATGCCTTCATTCCCCTTAGCCACAAGCACCTCTAGATTCCAACTATCATCCATTGCAATAGCCACAGGCTTTTCCCCTGATTCCTTAAGCCTGGTTATAAATTCAAACAGATTATTACGAATGAAATAACCGCCTAGCGCCGGCCCTTCATAACCATCAAGCCAAAATACTTTTTTCATCTTTTTACCTTCCTCCCATAATCTACTGAACGATAAGCACACCTTATCATTCACCTGGCTATAATCTCGTCTTCTAACTTAACAACGTGCTGATGTTCTTGACCACCAACATAAACAGTCACGTAGCGAGTGACCTTTCCGTATCGTCCATACATGTGAATTTCACGATCAGTAGCCATAAGCACGCCCATAAATTCCTCAGAAGCGCATTCCATACTAACGTCAAACTGCAGTGTAAGTGGCTTATTCATTTATGCTTTCCTCCCTGAATTTTCAAACACTCTATGAAAATCTCTGGAGTCCTATCAGTATCCTTAAGTACGAGCATAGCACCTTCACAAATATCAGCTGATGTGCGTGTTGCGCGATCTATAGCGAAAGCACCCACCGCCATTAAAAAAGTGGCAAGCATAAAAAGAAAAAACAGGGCTAAATCATTATCTAATATCATTTTCAACATCTTACTATCCCTTTCATTAATCTCGTGAACGATAAGGTGCCCTTATTGTTCATTTTGTAATCTTTGCGCATCAATGCCCAC
>Ga0222679_1000875_pt1 | contig 9627 bp, 17 predicted proteins | sample AntAcemetagen939_FD_179843 | JGI IMG/M metagenome (GOLD analysis project Ga0222679, IMG submission 179843) | Saline water microbial communities from Ace Lake, Antarctica - #939 | ecosystem: Environmental > Aquatic > Non-marine Saline and Alkaline > Saline | place: Antarctica: Ace Lake | collected...
TTGTTGGGTTGCTTTTGACCTCTATGATGTTGAAAAAGAGAAATACTATGATTTTACAGGTCTAGAATGCATTGCTATCTTAAACAAACTATCAGTCATATCTGCTAAGGTTCTCTTCAAAGGTAAGACTACTAAGGATGAAGCTAAGAAGTTAATTGGCAAATCATTTCTAAATCCAGAGGTAGATGCAGAGGGTATCTGTGTTAAGGCTTACGGTCAGTTAAATGAGTATGGAAGGCAGCTTTGGGGTAAATTTGTTAGGGATGAATTCAAAGAAGCTAATCAGAAAACCTTTATGAAAGGTGGAAAACCTCCAATTGAAGTAGTTGTTTGTGATATGTATACTAACGAGGCTAGAGTTATGAAATCAGTCCAGAGACTAATTGAGGAAGGGACCTATGAAAAGGATATGAGAGACATGAGATTCCTTAAGGACTATGTGATTGATGATATCCTTGCTGAAGAAGAAACTAAAATCAGAGACATGATTGTAGCTAATATTATGCCTAGAATTAAAGGCAAGGTTAGAGGTACAGTAGTCCATCTCTATAAGCAAATGCTTGAAGATTCTAGTTTACCCTCAGTGGAGAGAGATTGAATGAGAGACAATTTTGGAAAAAGGAATCCTAATTGGAAAGGTGGAAAACATATTAAACTGGGCTACATCCTCATTTACTCTCCAGACCACCCTTATAGAAATAGTACTGGTTATGTCAGGGAGCATAGGCTAGTGATGGAAAAACATTTAGGTAGATACTTAACCAAGGATGAACTAGTACATCATCTTAATGGTATCAAGGGAGATAATAGACTTGAAAATCTTGAGTTAATGACTAATGCTGAGCATACTAAACACCATCAAACTGGCACTAAACATAGTTTTGAGGCTATTAGAAAATTTAGTGAGACAATGAAACGAAAATATGAATCAGGCGAGATAGTAAATTCTAAACCAATGTTAGGTAAACATCTTTCTGAAAAAGCCAAGCATAAGATAAGCGAAGCTCTTAAAGGAAGAAAGTTAAGTGAAGAGACTAAGGGAAAGATAAGTGAATCACAGAAGAGAAGATGGAAGAATAGGAGGGAATGATATGAGATTGAAACAGACCAAAAAACCTAACCGAAAATGCCCTGTAAAGGGATGTGTAGGGTTCCTAAAGTGGAGAATGGAATATAATTGTGAGGGTCCAGATGGAAATATGTATAGGATTCATGATGTAGGATACAAATGCAATATGTGTGGAGCAGAGTATAAGGAAGTGAAGAAATGAGTTGGAAAAGAATAATCTGTTGGATAAGAGGACATCACTGGGAATTACTCCTAAGAGATGAAAAACACTCACACCTTGCGTGCTTTACATGTGGAAGAATAGGGGGGGATGATATGAACTGGATAAGAAAAATACTATTGAAGAGACTTTTAAAAATGGGAGTATTCTCTCTCCCCCAAAAAGGGATACTCTATATTGAGGACCTATCCCAGAAGGAATTAGATGATTTTGCTAAAGATATTCAAACATTTTTTGAAGGAGAGAAGCCTGAACCACTGTTGATTCTTGTGAATAAGAAGGTAGAAGTATATTCATTAAAGGAAATAATGAAAAAAGAACCTATTCTCCATGCTGTTGATAAGGAAGGATGGTATCTCTGCAATAAAGCCTGTGGAATAACTACCAAAAAAGTAGCAAAGTTACAGGGAAAACCAGTTACTTGCAAGAATTGTCTGAATATTTTAAAGAAGGAAGTGAAGAAATGAATTTGACACAAATAATCTATTTTCTTACACGAAAGAAATATACTAAGGACATGGTTGATAAGTGGGATGTTATGACACCAGATGAAGTGTTTCTGGGTGTTGATATCGCAAAGGGAAAGGACTATACTGTTATTAATGGAGAAGTGGTGAAAGATGAAAAAAAGAAAAGGTAAGAAAAAAACAATTTGTAGATTTGTTTATGCAAAAGGACATAATAAGGTATTTCATGAATTTGGGGAAACAGTTGGTGGAATTGTAATTAGTGGAGAGAATAAGATAATAGGATATATTGCTCCATTAGGATGGTCAGGTTATAGGTTTGTGTCAAATAACAGCAGTCTTGTTCCATATCATTTAGAAGAGATTGCAGCTGAGCTTAGACAATTAAATACAAAAGAGTTTTTGAAGAGGAAGAAGGAAGAGAAAGAGGAGAAAAAGAAGGAGCTGAAAAAACATGCTAAAGAACAGGCTCGCAAGAGAAAGAAGAAGAAGAAAGGTGAATAGGATGGTAGATGATGCAGATAAAAAAAGAAAGATGGATGCATTTATGAAGATATTTGGAGCTCTTAAAGATTTGACTCCTGAGCAGAAAGAAATATTTGATGCAGCAGTTGAAGGAAGACCAATTAAATTACCAAAAGGAATTCATAAGAAAAAAGGAGAAGAGGCACGGCTTCCTCATGAAACAGCAGTTTGTATTTGTGAGATTGATAATGCAGATACTTTAGAGGCAGGGAAACCTGATGGTCTGGACGAAGGGAGTAGAATCTCTAATTTAAATATAAACTCTAAAGCTGTAGAATTACTCAGTCTAGCGATAGCACGAATAGAAGGAGTAGTATGGGCATTGAAATATGATATGAAGCATAAGCCTGACTTTCAGAGCAAGGACTATCTTAAAACTCTTGGAAGAGCGTTAGTTGAGTTAAAAGAAATTAATGAGGGCTAACAAATGATGAAGGCAGTATTCAAACAGAATAGGACGCATAAGATAACCATCTGTGCCAGGAAACATAGGATTTATTTGCTTCCAATGCATGATGTAGATACAATTAAAGAAGGAGTTGAATGGGTCCAAAACCATTGCAAGAAAGGTCCAAGACCCAAACATAAATCATATTTTGCATTAGTGGAATTACTTGGGGATGTTGAATACACTCCAATAGAGGAATCTTAAATTGTGAGTGTGTAAATATATGGAAGAGTATCAAACAGGAGATAAAAACCCTAATTGGAAGGGAGGCAAGATGAGATATGAGGCTGCAACAATGCCTCCTGAATCAGTAGTAAAGTTAGAACATATGCCTATTAGAATAGATGCTATACTCGAACATATGAGTGTTTTTGGAGCATTTATATATCATGATTTATGGTATCAAGGATTTGATAATAGTAAGCTAGTCCTTTTGACTTTTATGAAACTAATTAGGGTGAAATAATGGAATGGGTAATTGTCAGGCATCAAACTAAAGAAATATGTGATAAGCTTACTTACTGCACTGAGAATACTAAATCAATTGAGTGTAAGATATGCAGGAAACGGGCTAATGTTATGTCACCTGTAAAGTATTCAACTAGCTCAACCAAAAATGCATTTGTGATACTGCAGAAAGTTGCGACAGCAAGACTAGCAAAGGGGATATGCAATCAGTTGGAGATGAGTAGATGGAAGAAGGACTGAGAAATAACATAGAGGAGGTCTTCATACACAATAAGAAAGTTGGAGAATTCTATAAAAATATGAGTGGGTGTTTAGTCTATCAAACTAAGAGGTTTGAAGAGAAGAATCAATTTATGCGAATTATACAGGGATTTGGAATCCAAGCTAAGATAGTTGAGCGGTTTCGTATGACAGACCCAAAGGGCATAGTAAACATTATATTTTATAAAAAAGATAGAACCACTGTCTTTTATCAGGCACCTGTTAGTACCTGGCTCAACAAGGGGATGAAAAAGGATTTTGGATATGGAGAGCAAATTCTACTTCCAATTGAGGATATGGTAGTTATAGATACCATATATGATGATGAGGGAGGCACATACGAAGAGGAAAATAGAGAAAAATATAGGGGGGATTAGGTGAGTCAAGCGGAGATATTAGATTTTCTTGAGGCACACAAAGGTAAGTGGTTTACTAAGCAACAAATTGCTAAGAAATGCAAGATGGAGATGTATACCTTCTATGCAAATATCAAAAGAATAATTAGATTCAAGCACATGTGGGATGTTGAAGTTAAGATGGTCCCTAATGTACCTGGAAAGAAACCAACAACCTACTATAGAGTGAAGTGATAATGTGGTATGTAAGTATAAGGGTGATTGTGGGTACTACTCTAAAGAGAAGTATCTGTGTGCATATGGGAATAGTAAGTGTGAATACTGGAGGGAGTTTCATTTGAATAGTGATAAGCGAAGAGTATTGCGAAGTATGATTTTAGAGTCAGAGAAAGTATGGAAGAATTGTGTAAGATTCCATAACAGCAATGAATCACTTGACCATTTTCTAAAGAAGTCAGAGATTGCACATGAATTAATATCTAAAAGGGATATGATATTCTGGTGTGAAGTTAAATTAATAGGTTATCCTGATTGCAAACCAGATATTGTAGCTGCAAATAAGGATGAGATAATAGGGATTGAGATTCTAAAGAGTGAGCCAATGTCATCATTTGAGCTTAAAATGAAGAAATACCCTAAAAATATTGATTGGTCCGCAGTAAAAGTGTAGTGGATTTGATAGATATGACATGGATTACTACTATCAAAAATGGAAAAACTATTCGTAAATGGATTGTAAAGGAGTTTTAGGAAGGTTAAAACCTTTTTTGAAAGTTGTCCTGGTCTGGGTCCAGCTGAGGATGAAGACTCTCCTTGAAAATATTTCTTCTGGAATTCATAGCTAGGATTAGAAGGTCAAGATAGTGTGCAACAATGTACCCCTTTCGTGTAAGTACAAGGTCATCAAGCTCTATGATTCCATCTCTACGTAGGTAGTAAATAGCAAACCATGCTGACCTATATGTTATCTTACAGGCTCTTCCAATATGTGCAATAGACTGCCATATTACCTCATCCTTACCCATCTCTAATATTACTGATTTTGTTGCTTTATGAAAAACTCTTTTAACTAATGCTTTACTCATCATTAACACTTTGTTTAACCACTATCTCAAGAGGTATGACCTTACCATCATCTAGCTCAAGAGGTTTCTTCTTCTTGAGTCTCTTAACATATCCCATTTCTACAAGGTCATCAACGTATTTGTTGAAGAAAACAGCGAATTCAGTATTGGTAATCTCTAGTTTAGATGGTTTAGTAAGTCTTTCTAGTTTTTTTGAGGTAAATTCAATCTGTTTTAATATGTTAGAGCTTGCAGCTAATGCTGTACGTGCTTCATCTGCTTTTGATGAATCCATGTTGTTAATAATCTCCCATGCTTTATCATTGAGTCTACTAAGCTGGTCTGTTATGACATCCATCTCTTTATTAGCTCTGTCTCTGAGACCTTTATCTCTAACAACTGAATTAGCTAAGGAATTATCAATTGATTTAAACCGCATATGTATTGCGTTAGAGGACATTTTAACACCATTATCTTTACCAAGTATAGTAGCTATTTGGGGGTTGGTGTATCCTTTGTTTCTAAGTTCTATTAATCTATCTATTCCTTCAGGAGTATGTAGGAATGGAAGTCTTTTGCTGTTACTTGAATTTAGAATCTTATCTTCACGAACTTCATCTTCACGAACCATACGTAGTATTTTGTTGATAATTGTATAAAAAACTAATCCTCCTTTTGGAAGAAATACCTCTCTTTCCTACCGAAATACAGTGCTTCTTCTAGGGCTTTATCACTTAGGTATAGAAATAGTTTTGATAGTTTTTTGAAAGAATATGAAATAAGTGAATATATTTTTTGTGTTAACTTAAAACGAATGAGGTTATAGCCCATGTCAATGCACCAACTATTACTCCACTAATCCCACATAATAGACCTAAAGATTTCCAATGGCAGTCTTCATGAGATTTAATTTTCTTTGAATTGTGACCTGCTACGCCCTCGACAACAGTAACACGGGTAGATACCTTAGATAATTCTTCAAAAATCTTATTGTGGTCCTCTTTGTTATCTAACTTAAATTCGGAAAGCGTGTCTTTTATGTCACTAACGCCTGTTTCAAGTTTACCTAAAAGCACTCTTTCCACCTTATCCAATTTATTCAATCCTGTGATGTGTATTTTAACTTCTTAATGTCAAGAACCATGTTAATACCTAGACCTGCACCAAATGCAGCGTATGGACTCATTGCAATAGCACCAATTACAGCACCACCTACAAGACCTTCTAGCATAGATTCTAGTAACTTATCTGTATCAAACTTTTCTTTTTCTTCAGCAGTTGCTTTATTCTTAGCTTTAAGATACGCTATAACGCTACTAAAAGCACCGCCAATAGCTCCTGAAACTGCATTCATTAGGTTTGCTTCCATAAACTAACCACCGTATTAAACATACATTTATGGTATTAATATACATTATCACTTTGATACGAGGAATATCTGTGCATTTACATCAATATCCAGCCAGCATTGACCTGCATCACTGTCCTCAACAGGTGTTAGAGTGATAGTATGCCATCCTGTTATTGGTTTAGAAAACCATGACGTTGGTATTTCTCTTGCATCTCTTGACCCTTCTGTAGTACTAAATGAATTGTATAATGCTTTCCATTCTATTGTTTTATCTACTCCATCAACTTTAATTGTGAAATCACCCACATCAAATGTAGTAGTATCAATTCCTGCCTGAAGTTTATGACCATGCATACCTCCATTTGTAACTGTATCTTCTTGAGTATATGTATAGTAATCTTCACCATGTTCTGTTTTTATATCCATTACTGAAGCTCCATCTGTAGTAGTCTTACCTGTAAATGCTCTCTCAGTACTACCTGGGGGGGTATCATTAACATACTTTAACATAGTGTGAAAGTGTCCATCTGTAGTGTGATTATGTGCTCCAAATTCACTAGGTGTTGCTCCACTTGTACCTAAAGTAAATGACCTAAATGCATCTACTCTATATTTAAGTAAAACTTTATTTATTTTTACAACTTCACTTGGAAAATACATATCAATTGTAATTCCATTATCTTTATCTGCATTAGCAGTTGAAGCATATGGAAGTATGCTTGGTGCTCCTTGCATGTATACATCTAGCTTTTCAGTTTTATCAGCCGTGTTGACCATCTGGGTTACTATCTGCTCATCTTTATTTGCAAGGTCTAATCTAACATGGAATCCCCCACCAAAACCAACCATCATTCCAACTACCCTCTTCTCAGCAGCAGTTAATCCAACATTAGCATCTGTAACAGTTACAATATCTCCAACCTCAACATTATCAATTACATCAAAGGGGTCAGCAGCAAATAATTTAATGATTTCAATAGGGTCTTTCCTCTCAATTAACTGTCTTTGAGCAGCTAAATCAAGCATATTCTGGTCAATTAGTGCAGTATCAGAGAATCTCTTAGTTACCCTATCATTTGTATCAATTGAGCTATCTGTTTCTGCATCAGCTGCCCAATATAATCCATCATAAATTTCAATATCAGTCCCATGTGCATATGCATCTGTATCTGTTTCACTACCTGTACCTGCTTCACTGTAAGAAGCACCTCTTGTAAGTCCTGAAAGTTTATTGCTTCCAATTATAGTATAGTAAACAAATTCAGCACCAACCCAAACAGGATTAAGCTTTGTAACAACCGCTTCATCTAAATGGGGTGCTGCAGTGGTCCCATTCCACCCTCTACCACCTGTAGGCACAGTAAGTGTATTACTTGACTTGCTTTCATAAAATATAATCTCAGTGCCTATCTGAATGTAACCATAATCATCAAAATCAAAAGCATCAGTTAAATCAATACTTGTATCGCTATCTGTTATTCCTCCATCTACCTTATCTGCTACTGCTGCAGGGAAATCAGAAGAATCATCTATCTTAATAGCAGTTGTGTTTATTACATCTGAATTATCTGCATGAACTGCCGTTGCTTTATCTGCTGTAAAATTAAGAGTAACTCCATCTCCATCCACCCCACTAAGTGTTATCTCCTCATCATCAATCTTAATAACATCTGCTACTGTAAAACCTGCATTTGAATTAACCGTACATGATGTAGCATCTATTGCTATTGCAGCAGTGAGCCATGCATCTCCACCATTTAAGTAAGTCCTATTATTAGTAGCATGAAAGATACGTGTTTTTAACTGATTTACCCCGTCCCCATAGCCTAAATAGTATATCTCATTAGCTAACCTACCAATATCTTCACTTCTTGTAGTCTGGATTATGTTACTTCCTGAGCCAGTTATTGAGAAAGTATATTGGCTTGATGTGCTTCCTTCATAATCATCAAAATTAATGTAGTCAGTATCATATGGAGCAGTACCCCAACTCTCATACCAGTTATACTTATTCTGGTTGGTGACATCAATACATTTATCTGCTAGTTGTCTAATCGCATTGAGATAATTAGTATACTCTGCACGTATTGTTACATTTCCAAAATTATCATTTGTGCCTACAGTTACATTCGCAACCCCTCCAGCAAGAGCAGTAACTATCGTGCTTGTTGGGGTATTAGTATATTCCAAACGCTCACTTTGAACTCTCTTCATCTTAGTTGCAGTAACACCTGATGCTTCAAAATTAGCAGAGAGATTTGAGTTGTATGTAACCTTAGTAAATTCTCCCTTCATATACAAAGTATGATTGGAGAATAGTTTGAATGTGTTTCCTTTCTTAACTACTAATTTTTGAGCAGTATCAATTCCCTCAAACTTACCTGTGATAGTCCATACTTCATTAATTCTTTTAACGGTTAAATGCTCAGCGAGATATGCAGTATAATCAGCCTGTGCACTAGTATCCTTTCGTTTAATATACATCATTACCCTTTTGTCTTCACCCCAGGGCTGGACAACCGTTACAGGTATCGTGCCTGTTTTTCCTCTTCTTGTTGATGACATCTATCCACCCTGAGTTAATACCCAAAACCCTTCATCATACATTATATGAGTATCTTGACGGAACATATCTATCCATGCACCATCATAACATTTAAACCAGGATTTAACCGTAAAATTCATTTTTACCTGAATCTCTAATGTCCTATCATTATCTATCGCATATTCCCAACAACTTGCATTGATAGTGTGATTGGCAGTTATATCGCCTCCACCACCATTTAATCTCAATGTCCAATATAATTCATCCCTATCTAACGGATACTCCAACGTCTTATTTATATATAGTATTGCATCTCCAGCCGATATACCTGAAGTTGTACCTGGCGTGCTCCAATTACCATCATATGTCTTTGCACACGTATTAGTTCCATCCCATATTCCTGCACAACTATAACTCGTAGCATTTTCTTGGAATACCCACTGCTCATTAAGAATTGAACTCCATTCATAGAACCCAAAGTCATAATCATCCCAAGGTTCACATGATGAAGTAAGATTCATCCATAACCATATATTTTTAGTTACAAGACCTGATAAATTAGCTAGAAATAACTGAGAGGATGTTGATAGATTAAGTGACCCATCACTATCATTATCATCATCTATATATATTTCAACACAATAACCTACTGATTCATTTATCCACATAGAGAGATTGATAGCGTAGGGAGTTGGGTTAGTATTTGTGAAATTCATAATTCCTGTCTGTCCTGATTGTCCTTGAGCTTCATATAGTCCTGATGTGTTTGTAAGATTAAAGACAATATTAGTGGGGTAGTCTACTTGTAAATATCCAAGTACCCAGAACCATGTGTTATCTGTGCTTTCGCCAT